>Ga0247837_1002319_pt1 | contig 36406 bp, 36 predicted proteins | sample LaCtaG_2_FD_187115 | JGI IMG/M metagenome (GOLD analysis project Ga0247837, IMG submission 187115) | Freshwater microbial communities from meromictic Lake La Cruz, Castile-La Mancha, Spain - LaCruzMarch2015_14.5m | ecosystem: Environmental > Aquatic > Freshwater > Lake | place: Spain: Castile-La...
TTGCCGGATCAATCGCGAGTGTCGCCGTTATCAATGCTGCTTCCGGTACCGCTGCGGCTGAATCCATCGCCGTTACCGCGGTCGCTGACTCGGTGGCCAACCCGTTACCGCCCGTGCCGCAGGCTGATACACCGGCACCACAGGCTGACACACCGGCACCCGAGCCGCGCGCGATCTCCGCAGCAGACGCGGCCACGGTGGTACTGACGGCCAGTGGCGGCAACGCCACTGAGGCGCAGCGCGTTACGCACGGTGGCTACGACGCCTGGGCAATCACCGTTACCCGCGCCGACGGATCAGTGGTCCGTGGATTCGTCGAAGCAACTAGCGGCGTCATCTTTGATTGGAACGTAGTTTCCGGCCCAACGAAGGCCACTCCGTCGAAGAGCAACGGCTACGAATCAGAAGAGAATGAATCAGACGAACACGAATCAGAAGAGAATGAATCAGACGAACACGAATCAGACGAACACGAATCAGACGAACACGAAGGTGGCGACGATGACTAATCCCGAGACTGTCAAGGTGACGGCAAGCCCGGCCCGCAAGGCACGCCGCAACTCACCGGCTGACAAAATTTGGTCGGCTGGCCTAGCCACTGCTACCTGCATCGGCCTGGTCGGAGTCATCGGTGTGCGCACTGTCGAAGCCAATGTCGATAATGCCGCTGCGTCCACGGCGACAGACATCGCTCTGGTTTCTGCCCAGGAGCCCACCACTTCTACCGGCCTAACCCAAGCCGATCTCGATGCCTACGCGGTAGCACTAAGTGACGAGGCTGCGAAGTTGGCCGCCTACCGGGCCGCCCTTGTTGATGCCGGGAACGCGCTGCAAGCAGCAGGCGGCCAGCAGGCGGTGCAGCAGGCCCAGATCAAGCAACCACAGATCAAGCAACCACAGATCAAGCAACCACAGATCAAACAACCGGTTGCGGCGCCGGCGCCGGCCGCGCTACCAGCGCCGCAGTCGAACACCAAGAGTAGCTGACATGTCCGAGCGCAAATTTCGTGCGATGGGCACCGACTGCCATCTCATCGTCAATACGACCGATGAGCAGGCTTCGACGCGCCTTATTGAACTTGCGCTCGCGCGAGTTGAGCTCCTCGAGGCCTGCTGGTCCCGCTTTCGCCCCTTAAGTGAGCTCAATCGCCTCAATGCGCAAGCTGGCACTGGTCCGAAGGTGGTCTCCGAGGATCTCTTGGCCTTGGTGGCGGCTATGCGTGCAGCCTGGTCGGCCACCGATGGTCTCTTTGATCCGACGATCTTGTCGTCAATGCACGCAATCGGATACGACGTGGATTTCGCAACGATGGTCGCCCGCGACGCGATTGCGATTACCCAGGTTCGCCCAGCACCGGGGATGGGCGACGTCCTCATCAACGTGGTCGATCACACCGTCACGTTGCCTGCTGGTGTCGGCATCGACCCAGGTGCGATCGGCAAAGGTTTGGCCGCCGACATCATCGTTACCGAGATCATGGCCGCCGGCGCATCCGGCGTGCTCGTCAATCTCGGCGGCGACATCGTCTTTGCTGGGCTCACGAATAGCGGCGACGGAGCAGCGGCTGACCAATGGGTCATAGGTGTCGAAGATGAACGGGTTGAAACTAATCTTGGCGCCGATGGCGGAGAGCGCGTCAAACATTGGCTGAGTTTCCCGGCTGGTACTGCACGGTCGGCGGTCGCAACCTCCACCATTTTGAAGCGCAAGTGGGCGGATGGGCGGCACCATGTCATCGATCCCCGCACCGGGGATATCTCCCGTGGTGATCTGGTGCAGGTCACTGTTGCCGCTAAAAGTGGTGCTGCCGCCGAAAGCGCAGCAACCGCAGCCCTGCTGCTCGGCGCCGAGCGGGCAACGATTTGGCTGACTGAGCGTGGCCTACTTGCCCTGCTAATGACTGCAGATGACTTGATCATGACCGAGAACTCACTCGAACTTGTTGGCGGCCACCGTGGCTGATATTCCCTGGACCTGGCTATTGATTCGCGCCAGCGGAGTGACGACGTGGGGCCTGCTTACCGCAGTGGTGCTGTGGGGGATCTTGTTGCACACCAGATTGCTCGGGCGCCTGGCCTCGCCAATCCGACTGCTCGATATGCATCGCTGGCTCGGCGCAAGTGCCCTGGCATTTCTACTGTTGCATATGGGTCTACTCCTGATTGACCCGAAGGTTGCTTTCACGGTGCCGCAACTACTCATTCCCGGGTTAGCTCCTTGGCAGCCATTCGCTGTTGCACTTGGCATCATCGCTTTTTGGCTGCTAATTCCAGTTTCTATTCTCGGACGCATTCGAACCAAACTCGGCAAGGCAGGTAACACGATCTTCAAGCGGGTGCATCTCCTCGCCTACGCTGCGTGGCCACTTGCCACCGCGCACTACGTACTCGCCGGCACCGATGCCCTAACCGAGTGGTCACTTGCCCTTTTGATCACCGGTGGTGCGCTGATGGTGTTCGCACTCTTGGCCCGGGGATTCGTCCCGGCGCCGGCGCCCCAACGACCGGCCCGCAAGGACCCGGTTCCAATTTCGTAGACGCAGCGCGCAAGCGCCGGTTGTGGCCGATGGCTGTGGGACTATCGACCCATGAGTGCTTTCGGGTTGGACGGCGTGCTGTCTTGGGCCAAGGCCCACCATGTTGCCAGTACCTGCGCCCGGCCACTCCCGGATACTTTTGCGCGCCTTGATGAGGCGGCCGGCAGTATCTTGGCGCAACCTATCTTGACTTTGTCCGCTGACCCCGCCGTTGATAGCGCCGCCATCAATGGCTACGCGGTTTGCGGTGCGGGCCCGTGGCGCTTAGCCGATGAGCCGACACTGCGACCAGGCCACGCAATGCGAATGCGCACCGGTGATCCGCTGCCCCAACACACCGATGCGGTGTTGGCCATGGAAGGTTCCATCTCCGAACAGCACGGCGATGGCACCCTGAGTGTGATCGCACTCGATGAATTGACCCAATTGCCCGATGAGCGCGCGCGCCCGGGATTGGGCTCAGGAATCATTCGCGAGGCTGAGGTGGCGCCAAGTGGCGCACTACTGGTGCCCGCCGGCCGAATTGTCACGCCGTCAATTCTCGCGATTGCGGCGGCCGCTGGCCATGACGGCATCGAGATCGTCCGCCCACCTGTTGTTGGGGTGATCGTGCTGGGCACCTCGTTGCTGTCACAGGGGCAATCGCGTGGTGGCCGGGTGCGTGATGCGCTCAGCAACACGGTGCCGTCATTTGTCGCAGCTTGCGGTGGTCGAGGCAATCCTGCGGTGCGCGCACCCGATACCGCTGAACTCTTGCTCCATGAGATTGACGACGCCGCGGTTGACGTGATCATCACCACCGGATCAACCGCGCCCGGCCCGGATAATCATGTGCGACAGGTGCTGCGCGATCTCGGGGCGCACTGGCTAATAGACGGCGTCGCCGTCACCCCAGGTGCGCAAATGCTGCTGGCCAAGTTGCCCGACGGCAGGTTCTTGGTCGGCCTACCCGGTGAGCCGCAGTCGGCCCTTGCTGGCTTGGTCACCTTGGTCGCACCACTAATTGCGGCACTGCGCGGCGCACCTGCGATGCGGGGTTATCCGACCGCGGTGCTCTTTGCCGACGCCCCGGCCGCCGAGTTCGCAGATGACACCCGGTTGGCCCCGATCAGACTTGAGCTGCTCGAGGCCGCGCAGGTCGCCTACCCGTTGGCCGATACCGGCCCCGCCGGGCTTGCGGGCTGGGCCCAGGCCGATGCGGTGGCCATCGTGCCCCCCGGGGCCGGTTTTCGCGGTGATGTCGTGCACCACCTGCCGGTTTTCCCGTAACCACACCCCAACCCTTATCCGGGCATTCCCTATCACTTCGATAGGGTTACTTACATGGACCTCGGAGCTATTGACCTCGCATTGGCCCTGGGCGGCCTGATCGCCGGGTTGATGGTGGGCCTGACCGGGATGGGCGGGGCCGCCCTTGTCACCCCGATGCTCGTGCTGCTTTTCGGCGTCCCCCCAGCCGCCGCCGTCTCAAGTGACGTGGTCGCCGCCGCCGTGATGAAACCGGTGGGTGCCGCGGTCCACATCCGCAACAAGACCGTGCACTGGGGCTTGGTCAGTTGGCTATCACTTGGCTCCATCCCCGGGGTCTTGATCGGCACCCTTATTTTCGCCAAGGTGCTGGCAACTTCGGGTGCCGATGAAACCATCCGCACCTGGATTGGTGTCGTCTTGATCATCGCCCTGTGCGCGATGCTTTTGAAGACCTACCTAACCGCCCGCTCATCGAAGATCCATGGCGAACAAGAACTGCTCGGCACACAGCTGCCGGTGCGGATTTTGCCGACTGTAGTTCTCGGCCTGATCGTCGGACTCATCGTCGGCATGACAAGTGTTGGCTCCGGATCCCTGATGGTCACCGTGCTCTTGCTCATCTACCCCCTGCTCCGTCCATCAGTACTGGTCGGCACCGACCTAACCCAAGCAGTACCGATGTTGATCGCGGGCGCCATCGCGCACGCTGGTCTTGGCGACATCGATATCGCGGTAGTTGTTTCACTGCTTATCGGGCAACTACCCGGCGTCTACTTTGGGGCCCGGCTGTCATCGCGTTACGACGGACGCAGATTGCGCTATCTGCTCATGGTCGTGTTGGCCGCCACCGCCTTCAAACTCCTAGGCGCACCAAGTCTTCTCGCCGGCACAATCGCAATAGTCGGAGTCCTAGTCATCGGCGCCATGATGGTTCGCGAGCGAGTACGATCGAAGTCATCATGCGAGCCATCATCGTCACCGAGCCCGGAGGCCCTGATCAACTCAGGTGGCAAGAGGTAGCGGCACCTGTTCCTGGGCCCGGCGAAGTCTTAATTGACGTTGCCGCAACCGCGGTCAACCGCGCAGATATCTTGCAGCGGCAAGGAAACTACGCCCCGCCACCGGGTGCCTCGCAAATCCTGGGCCTTGAGTGCTCCGGGGTAATCAGTGCACTGGGCCCCGGTGTCAAGGCTGTAAAAGTGGGCCAGGCGGTAACGGCCTTACTCGCCGGCGGGGGCTACGCAGAACAAGTTGCTGCACCCGTCGGGCAATTGATGAGCGTGCCGACCGGCATCGCGCTCACTGCTGCCGCCAGCCTGCCCGAGGTGGCCTGCACGGTCTGGAGCAATATCGTCATGACCGCCCACCTGACCGAAGGCGAGTGGCTACTAATCCACGGTGGCGGCTCCGGTATCGGCACGATGGCTATCCAGATCGCCCGCGCTCTCGGCGCCCGGGTTGCCGTCACCGCGGGCAGTGCGGCCAAACTCGAAATCTGCGAGCAACTCGGAGCTGAAGTCCTGATCAACTACCAAGAGCAAGACTTCGTTGAAGTTATCGCTGACGTCACCGGTGGCCGGGGCGTCGATGTGATTCTCGACAACATGGGTGCCGCATACCTGGAGCGCAATGTGCAAGCACTTGCCCGCAACGGGCGACTTGCCATCATCGGGATGCAGGGCGGGGTGACAGCCGAGCTCAACATCAATACCTTGTTGCGTAAAAACGGAACAGTGCATGCCGCCTCACTTCGAGGGCGCCCGGAATCTGAGAAAGCCGCGATCTGCCAGCAGGTTGAACGCACCGTCTGGCCGTGGATACCTGCCGGAATTGTTACCCCGGTTATCGGGGCCACCATGGCCCTACCAGACGCCGCAGCCGCGCACCAACTACTTGAATCCGGGGCGGTCACCGGCAAGATCGTGCTGACGGTCTAGGCCATAATCTCCAACGTGCGCATTAGACCGGTTCCACGTCGATCCGCTTATGCCATCTTGACCATGCTCGCGTTACTGGCAGCAGGTTTCCTGCTCCCGCCCGCTGCCGCGGCGACAGAAACCTCGGTGGTCTGTCCGGTCGACCCACTGCCGGTTACCAGCGCACAAACTGATGCGTTGTTCGCGTTGGCCGCCGGGCGCCTTTACGCCGCTTCCGATATCAGCGGCCTGAAGCCACCCGGGGTGAAGTTTCCGTTCGGCGCCACCGCCCGGCAGACCCAGTACATGCGTTCAGATGTGTACGGCTGGACCGCAGGTTTTTATCCCGCCGAGCTTTGGCTGATGTATGAGCGCACTGCCGATCCGGCCTGGCTCGCACTAGCGCGCACTTGGACGCGTAGTCTGCTGCCGGTTGCCAAGTGGACCGGCTCCCATGACCTCGGATTCATGATTGGGCTGCCCGCCGGTCTTGGAATGCGCCTTGACCCTGATCCCGCGCAGCGCATCACTTACCGCCGCGCCATCATCGATGCGGCCAAGAGCTTGTCGAGCCGCTGGAACAACAAGGTCAAAGCCATCAAGTCGGGTGAGTACGACGGTAAATGGGGTCTCATTATTGATTCGGCGATGAACGCACCGATGCTGATCGAAGCCGGTGACATGATCGGTGGCACCGAAGGTGCCCTGCTTCGCACTCGCGGGCAGCAGCATCTGCTAACTCTGGCCAAATACTTCGTGCGGCCGGACGGATCAACATTTCACCGATTGACATTTAATCCAAGGACAGGTGCATTGACCGGGCCCGTCTATGGCCAGGGCTACAACATGGCCACGAGCACGTGGGCACGCGGCCAGGCCTGGGCGATGTATGGCTTCGCAAAAGGCTATGCCGTGACCGGCAATCCGGCCCTGCTGGCTGCCGCCAACCGCACCAACGCCTTTTGGAATCAACAGGTCGACCCCGGTTGCGTTCCTGCGTGGGATTTAGCAGTTAGCAGTGCATTCGCGCCCCGGGATTCGTCAGCGGCGGCCATCGCCGCGGCCGCGATGTTGCTGCTGGCCGATCTTGATCCAGGTGGCAGCTCAGATAACCGCCAACTCGCCTTAACCACCTTGGGCACCCTGACATCGTCAGAGTGGACATCGGTCAACACCCAAAGCCCCGGGCTCCTGATTAAGCAGACTTGGAATGTGCCAATCCTTAAGTACGAGGGCTCCTACGTTTGGGGCGATGCCTACCTGCTCGAGTCCGCACTCAAGGTCAGCGAAACCACTAAGCGGTGACTTCAACAGTTAACTTGGTGCCCGCAGGTGTTGATTCGCGCGACCACCGCCCAGGTGCATTCATGTCGAGCCATGCCGAACCCATCCCGCCTTTTGCGGAAGCCGAAAACCCACCGCCGTTGTCGGTCACAACCAGTACCAGCGCCGACTCACTAACCTCGACCTGCACGCTGATTTGACCAGCGCCACCTGATCGCACCGCATTGCCTACCGCTTCGTCGGCAATCAAGGCGGCCGTTTGCCACTGCGTTGCACTACCAAAATCCCCACTCGGCAATGTCAATTCGACAACGGCGATACCAGACCAGTCCTCAGGTATTTGCGCCAATCGCACCCGTCCGGTATCCGAGTTTTCAATTGAGTCACCGTCGAGCGACCGCGACAACCGCTCGCGGGCGGAGTTAACCACCTGAAGGGCTGACACCTCGTCGTATTGGCGCGATGCTTGCTCGAGTTGCAGCGCAAGTGCGGTCAACTCCGACTGCACGCGGTGATGTAGGTAAGTCCCCATTTGGGCATCGTGTTCGGCGTCAATCTGCATTACCGCAACTTCATCAACCTGCGCCATATCTATGCGCAATTGCAGGCTGCTGATGATCAGGTTGCGCTCAGCCTGCACACCGGCGATCGCTGTGGCGATGACCACGATCACCGGTATCGATATCGCAACGATCATGGAGCCGCTTGGGTCGGGCCGAATACCCATCATCTTGTTGGCGATCACTTCAAGGCTTAGCCCTACCGCAACCGGAAGCACGACCACCACCAGTGGGCTTACCCACCCCCGCCAATGCGGGTGCCGAGCGATAAGCAGAGCCCGCACCAGTAGAACCAAGATGGCCGTCGTTACCGAGATCACCGCGACCTCGAATCCGATTACGAGCCCGGCTGACCGCACCGTACCGACTCCAATCACTGCAGTAAGGAGAACTGCTATGGCCCGTAACGGTGGATCCCAGTTACTTATCGCGTCAAAAAGCAGGGCACCGAATCGGATTGCCGGGGGCCGCACCTTTTGCTCCGCCCACAGTTGGTGGCTTAACGGTCGGATCTGCTGCTCAACAGCCTCATGCAGCATTTCCGACGCCTCATGCAGCTGGCGCCCATAGTCTTTGGATGCGTCGATCGTTTCGAGATCCTCAAGTATTGCCGCCCGTGTCCTGGCCACTTCATCGACGACCTCGCTTCGCTTCCTGGTTGACGGAGTTACCAGCGAGCGCTGCGCCGCAACCGCCCGCCAGAACAATGTCTCGAAGGTGGCACGGTAGTTCTTGTTCGCTTGAATCAGATAGCCGAGTGCACCCATCCACGCAGTGCTCATCACCGCTGACGTGAGGATCTGAAATACGGGGCTCACACCAAATCCCATGGGCTGCCAGCTTGAAGCCAGAAGATAGATGACGACACCGCGCACGCCGCCTGCCAAAATGAGGGTCAGCAAGATGGCAACCGGTTTGGTGATGAGCCGCGGTGCAACAAGGCGGGTAAGTAAAACCAACCCACTGAAGGCACCCTGCGATAAGAGTGCGATCACCAACCACGTAAGGCGATCAGGTGCGCCGCGCTCAACGAGTGGAACGGTAAAAACCACCCCGGTGACTCCACCGGGTATGTACCACAACAGGGCGCTGTTAGACAGTGCCGCCGGTGTCGCCCAACGGTGCCAACTACTGACGCTATTCGTACCCATCAAGTTTTCCGGTGAGTTTTAGGTACTCCTGCGTAAGGATCACTCGCAGATTTCCATCATCGGGTGAGACACCTAAGCGCTCAGCAAGCCGCGCGATAATTTTTTCGACCGCGCTACTGCTTGTGCCGCGCTTCGCTGCTATTTGTGCATTGCTCAGCCCCTGCACCACATCTCGCAGCACTTCACTTTGCGCTTGGGTGAATGTCGGGCCGGCCGCGACGGGCCGCGATCTGGTAGCCACCGGTTTGGTGGCGGCCGCGAGGACGGCCTGCACCACGCTCTTCATGTCGTGCACATCGCGCTTGCGCAGATGGATCCCGCCCTTGGGCAGCGGCGGTAGGTTTGAGGCAACCAGCCTCGGGTCGTCATAGGTTGTTAGCAGCACGATGCCGATCTTCGGGAATCGTTCACGCAGCGCTTTGGCCAGATCAAGCCCCGTGGGCCCACTCCCCAAGTCAAGATCCAAGAGAGCCACATGCACGGTGTTCAAGTCACCAAGTGCCAAACATTCACTCGCCTTGCCTACCGCAGCAACGACCTCGAAACTCTTGCTGGCAAGGGCCGCCGTTAATGTGGTGCGCGTAAAGGCGTCGTTGTCAACGATTACAACTCGGCAGCGACCCATGGCGAAAGCATCTCACCAACCTGCGGAGCTTCGCTAGTAAACCCCGATTGCGGCAAGGCGTTTTACTAGGTACGGGGAAAAGTAGCCGGTGTACTTGGCCTGCAAGATCGCATCGCGCCAGTCTGATCCCGTGACCAGCTCGCGGCAACCAGGTTGCGCACAAAGGCACCGGAATTCGTCGTAGTCGGATGCATCACACATCGCGTAATCAAAAGTCAGTTCTTCGCCGGCCTCGATATCGCGCATCGCTACGAGCAATGCCGAACCCGACATCCCGCAGTTCGGCTCGCAGGAGTGATTGAGCATGTCACCTGGCTCAGGGGTGTCGGATGAGACTAGATATAGGTCATCGTCGACCTGGATGGATCGGCCCTGCCGATCATGGCTCATGGTGGAGAGCACCTCGCGGGAGACTATCCAGCCACCGAAGGCCGCGACGGTCTCACCTTTGCCGATCGGCTCGACCACGAACGAACCCCATCCCTTTTCTCCTGCCGGGCGCGCCTGCGCCTTGGGCGTGAGCCAGTTGAAATCCATCCGACCGCCTTTCTCGTTCGAACACCGGCGGGCCACCTTGGACCGCATGTGCGTCAATTAGCAAAGAGCAAGAAGTGTGCCATATGAAAGTGAACAGCACGACCAGGGCTGCTGGCTCCCCCATAGGGGCGGGTACCGTTAGACCGTGATTGACCCCCAGATCCTGCGCACCGACCCGGAACGGATTCGCGAATCCCAGCGCCGGCGCGGTGAAAACGTGGAACTGGTTGACTTTCTGGTGGCTGCCGACGTCACCAAGCGAGCCGCCCAACAAGAGTTTGAGGACTTAAGGGGTCGGCAAAATACCCTCAGCAAGGAGATTGGCCCCCTGCAAGGTGCCTTGAAGCAGGCCGCTGACGCAGCAACCAAAGCCGAAGTTCAAACCCGGGTTGCTGCCCTCATGGCCGATGCCAGTGAGTTGGCCGAACAGGTAAAGACCGCCGAAGCCACCTTCAACGCCGCCAGCGCGGCCGCGGACCTGCTTTTGTTGCAGCTCGGCAATCTGGTCAACGTGGAATCACCGGTCGGGGGCGAGGCCGATTTCAAAGTTCTCCAGCAGGTCGGCACCCCACGTGATTTTGCCGCTGAGGGATTCGAACCGAAGGATCACCTAGATATTGGTGAACTGCTCGGGGCAATTGACACCGGCCGCGGCGCTAAAGTCTCCGGCGCCCGCTTCTTCTATCTCGTCGGGGTCGGTGCGCAATTGGAGTTCGCCCTCCTTAACCTCGCCATGGCGCAGGCGATGGGCAACGGCCTGATCCCGGTAATCACCCCGACGATGGTGCTACCCAGCGCCATGGAAGGCACCGGCTTCTTGGGGCAGGCGGCAGAGAACGTGTACCGCATTGAAAGTGACGACATGTACCTCGTCGGCACCTCCGAAGTCGCCCTCGCCGCCTTTCACGGTGACGAAATCATTGACGCCGATCAACTCCCCCTGCGCTATGCCGGCTGGTCCACCTGCTTTCGTCGCGAGGCCGGCTCCTACGGCAAGGACACCCGCGGCATCATCCGCGTGCATCAGTTCGACAAAGTCGAGATGTTCGTGTTCACCACGCCCGAAGATGCCGAAGCCGAACATCAGCGGCTACTGCAGTGGGAAAAAGACTTCATGGACGCCCTCGAGATCCCATACCGCGTCATCGACGTTGCCACCGGTGATCTCGGCTCTAGCGCCGCACGCAAGTTCGACATCGAGGCTTGGATCCCAACCCAAGGCACCTACCGCGAGGTGACGAGCACGTCGAACACCACCGAGTTCCAGGCCCGCCGGTTGAAGATCCGCATGCGTGCTGGCAAGGAGGTGCGACCCTTGGCAACCCTCAACGGCACACTTTGTGCCATGCCGCGCGTCATCGTCGCGATCCTCGAAAACCATCAGCAGGCCGACGGCTCCGTTCGTATCCCGGCCGCCTTGCAACCTTTCCTTGCAGGTCAACAAGTGTTCACCCCGAAGGCATAGTGTCCAACAGATGTCACAGCTCGCCTTGCCGGCAGATTTCTTCCCTGAACTCATCGCCCTAGATATTGACGACACCCTCACCGAACACATGGGCACCGTCGGCGAACGAGTGATCGACGCCGTAGCCGCCATTCGCGCCGCCGGGGTGCAAGTGGTGCTAGCCACCGGGCGCTCGCTGTCTACCACCGCTCCCGTCGGCCGGGCCCTCGGCCTTGACGGTTGGGCTGTTTGCAGTAACGGCGCGGTGCTGGCGACCATCGAGCCCCAATCGGTGATCGACGCAATAACTTTTGACCCCAAGCCCGTCCTTGACCAATTGGTCGAGCAACTACCCGATGCCATCTTCGCCGTCGAAGACGCCCACGGCATCTTCTTGACGACGCGGACTTTCGGGGCCGATGCGCTGGGGATGTCCATCCGCGAGGTCGCCTTCGAGCACCTGACCGTCAACCCGGTTGTTCGACTTGTCGTGCGCAGCGAGGATCACCGCGAAGACGGCTTCGGCGAGATCGTCAAGCAAATGGGCTTGCATAGCGTGATCTTCGGCATCGGCGATCTCGCCTGGATGGATATCGGGCCCGTCGGCGTCAACAAGGCGACCATGCTCGCCAATCTCTGCACGCGCCTTGACATCAACCAGGCCAACACCTTGGCGATCGGCGACTTCACCAATGACATTGAAATGCTCAGGTGGGCCGGCGTCGGGGTCGCAATGGGCTCGGCCTCAGCTGCCGTCATGGCTGCCGCCGACACCGTTACGAGTTCCACCCCGGGCATTGGGGTGGCCGAGGTGCTAGACGCCCTCTTGGCTTAGCCGCACCTCAATTTTCCACGGTTCGAGTGGGCACCGACGTCCGAAGGGTTGAACACATCGGTATACGAGTGGTATACCTTGGGCATGACCGCCACCACAATCAAGGTTTCAGCCGAAACCCGAGATCGAGTTAACGAGTTAGCGGCTAGCCAAGGATTAACCGCCGGGAGCATGATCGAAAAGGTGCTCGCCGACTACCTCTGGCGCCAGGAAGTAGCCCTGGCAAAGCAGCAAATGCTGGACGCGCCCGCCGAAGTTTGGGCCGACTATCTAGAAGAAACTCGATCAATGGACGGCTCCTTGGCCGACGGGCTGATGGTTGATCCGTGGTGAGCACTATGTCGGGGGCTAATTCGATGTCACGTGCCGGAACAGTTGTCTGGGCTGATTTCGGTACCACCCAAGGTCGCGAACAATCTGGGCAACGTCCGGCCCTCGTCATCGCGTCAACCGATTTTGAAGATGTAGTCCAAGAACTCACGATTCTCTTGCCTTGCACGCGTAAGGATCGCGGCTGGAACAACCACATTTTGTTGACCGGGCAAACCGGGCTCGGCACGCCGACTTTCGCCATGACAGAGCAACCCCGAACAATTAGCACTGCTCGAATCCAGCGCGTTCTCGGACGCGTCGATGCAAACTGTTTGGCGACGATCAGCCGTTGGACACACCTATGGATGCATGAACCCGCTAAGGCGCGGTAATCCCATCGGCAAAAGCCGCCGTTAGGGCAGCGCGCCAATCCCGCATGGGTGTCAGCCCGACCAGTTGCCATTTATCTTGAGCGAGCACCGAGTAGGCGGGCCGGGGCGCCGGCCGCACGAAGCTGGCCGAGTCGGTCGCCAGCACCCGCTGCGGGTCGGCGCCGATGCTTTCGAAGATAGCCCGCGTGAATTCAAACCAAGTGGTCGCGCCAGCGTTAGTGGCATGGAAGGTGCCGGCGGGTGGGCGGGCATCAAGTAGTAGCAGGAGCTGCTCGGCTAGATCGCGGGCATAAGTCGGCTGGCCCCGCTGGTCCTCGACCACCGAAACACTGTCGCGCTCTGCTTCCAAGGTGAGCATTGTTTTTACGAAGTTAGTGCCCTGCAGACCATAAAGCCAAGCCGTGCGAACTAGATAGTGGGCCTCGGGGAGCACCTGCTGCACTGCAACTTCACCGGCCAATTTGGTTCGGCCATAAGCCGTCTTTGGGTCCGGGATCGCGTCTTCAGGGTAGGGCGTGCTTGCGTCACCAGCGAACACATAGTCGGTGGATATCTGCACCAACCAGGCACCGGTCGCCTTGCAGGCCTCGGCAAGGACACGTGGGCCGTCACCATTTACTTTCAGGGCATCGCCTTCGCGCTCCTCGGCAGCATCAACCGCCGTCCAGGCCGCGCAATTGATGACGACATCGGGGGCGAATTGCGTGAACACCTCGTGCACCGACGCGGGGGCGGTGATGTCAACGGCCGGCAGGTCAACACCTTTGACCACATCGGCGGGTCGCGCCGCGAGCAGGTCTACCAGCACACTGCCAAGTTGACCATTGCAACCGGTGACCAGAACCCGCATGAGTGCTACAACGCCGCTTTTGCTTTAAGGGGGCGCCACCAAGCTTCATTGGCTTGATACCAAGCAACTGTTTCGGCAAGGCCTTCTTCGAATTGGTGTTGCGGGGCGTAGCCGAGTGCTCGAACTTTCGAGTCATTAACGGAATAACGACGGTCATGGCCTTTGCGGTCATCAACCGGTTGCACCGAACTCCAATCAGCACCCATGGCTGCAAGAACCCGCTCGGTTAGTTCGCGGTTGTTCAACTCGAGTCCGCCGCCGATGTTATAGGACTCACCAGCCTTGCCTTTGGCCATGACAATCGCTATGCCGCGGCAGTGGTCGTCGACATGCAGCCAATCGCGCACATTCATGCCGTCGCCATAAAGCGGAACCTTGCCACCATCAATTAAGTTGGTGACGAACAGGGGCACGACTTTCTCGGGGAATTGGTAGGGGCCATAGTTATTGGAGCATCTGGTGCTGGAGACGTTCAACCCGTAGGTGACGTAGTAGGCGCGCACCAGCATCTCGGCCGCAGCTTTCGCCGCCGAGTAGGGCGAGTTGGGTAGTAGCGGCTCATTTTCAGTCCACGAGCCGGTATCGATCGACCCGTAAACCTCATCGGTGCCGATATGAACCGTGCGCGCAACCTGATGGCGTAGGCAGGCATCCAAGATGGTCTGGGTGCCGACCACATTGGTGATGATGAAATCCTGCGGCCCGTGAATCGAGCGATCAACGTGGGTTTCGGCCGCGAAGTTAACAACCACGTCATGGCCCGGGAGCACTTGGTCAAGGAGGTCGCCGTCGCAGATATCGCCCTGCACGAAGGTGTAGCGGGGGTCATCAGCCACGGCCGCCAGGTTTGCGAGGTTGCCCGCGTAGGTGAGCTTGTCGTAGACGGTGACACCGGTTACCTCGGTGCCGTACTCGCCCGCGAGCAACTGGCGCACAAAGTGGGAGCCGATGAACCCGGCCGCGCCGGTGACAAAATAACGCAAGGTTAACTACCCTTTCTTTCGGTCGGCCCACGCGCCAGATCAACGGCTTTCATCTCCTCCGGCGATAATTCAATATCCGGCTTGCCCCCGGTTAGGCCTTTCAGGTACGTGCGGGTCTCGGCGCGCCCGTGGATCGAGGTCAGCACCAACCCGTCACCAGCGTCGTCAAGTAGGGCGGCCGAGAACGAGTAACGGCCTCCGAGATCACCCAGCGCGTCATACCGGATGACCGAGACGTGTCGCAGGGAATCGGCAACGTCATGGCGGGTCTTGGTAAGAACCCGATCCAGATCGGCGACGTCTTGGCGCAGTTCTTGGAAGTCTGATACCGAGCGGGCCACCACGTCGACGAAGGTCTCCCGACCGTCGGTTGCCTCCAACAAAACTAGCGACCGGCGTAGGTGGGAGAGCCGAACCAGGGCGATCAGCGCGACTATTAGAGCCACTAGGGCGATTACGACAGCGACCAGCGCGAGGATGCTAAGAGCACTGGAGTCCACGGCTGAAAGCCTATCCGGAGCACCCCCACCTGCTTGTAAGGTGATGGGTCATGAACCTGACCGTCGAATTCACCTCGCGCGGTGCCGGGCTGTTCTTCGGGACTTTGCTGTTCCTCATGGCTTCGCTGAGCCTGCTGCGCACGGTGGTGGTGCCTCGTTATCTCCGCTCGGTGATTACCGATGGCGTCCTCGTCGCGGTGGTTGGTATCAGCCGGTTGGTTGCCCGGATTGGTCGCACTTATCTCAGGCGCGATGCGGCCCTGGCCTGGGCCGGCCCCCTGATCATCATCGCCCTGCTCATCACTTGGCTGTTGATTTACATCTTGGCCTACGGATTATTGATTCACGGGTTTAGTGGTGAGCCACTTGGCGATGCACTTCGCGAATCCGGATCGAGCCTGCTCACCTTGGGATTTGCGAACGACAACAGCAGTAATGACGCCACCCTGCTGGATTTCCTTGCGGCGGCAACCGGCCCAGTAGTGATCGCGCTGATGATCGGATACCTACCCACCATTTACCAGACCTACATTGATCGCGAAGTGCAGGTGACGATCATGGCACCAGCCGCAGGTGAGCCCGCCTGGGGCCCGGAATTCCTTTCCCGCATGTGCCTAACTAAGTCCATTGCGGATTTGCCGGTACATCTTGCGTCATGGGCGCCCTGGGCGGCGAAGCTGCGCATGACTCACATCACCTACCCGATGCTGATGTATGTGCGCTCTGGGCGTGGTACCCGGCATTTTCTAGTCTCGCTTTTGACCGCAATGGACGCCAGCGCCTTGCTAATTGCGCTCAACACGAGTTTGCCGCGCACCCCCTGTTACGTCACATTGCAGCACGGTTCAGACGCAGTTCAAACCCTTTACGTTTACTTCGGGGCGAAGCAGCCAAGGGTTTACTACCTACCCTTTCGAAGTATTTGGCTGCGCAAGTACAAGCGCCTGAAACCGCTCAGTGCGAGTCAACTGAAAGTACCGGCGCGCGACGCCCAAATCGCCGCCGTGCACGAGGCCGCCGCCGCTGACGCTTCGAAAGCCCTGGCTGCAAGTGGGCTCATTGGCTTACTCGATGCCGAGAAGTTAACGACCACCCTCACCCGCGAGGAGTTCGATTACGCGGTTGACATCCTGCGTCGCTCCGACTTCCCCATCGAGGTGCCAATCGAGGATGCTTGGGAGATGTTCCGGGCCACCCGGGCCACTTACGAATATCCGATCTACGCCCTGATGCGTAAATTGGATGCCACCCCGGCCCCTTGGTCGGGGCCGCGCAACTTTGCTACCCCGACGATGTGGCCCACCTTGGCAATTGACGTATTCGAGCAAGACGCAAGGGCTAGCGCAAAGTCACCTGACGGGTCGTCAACCCCGCCCGCGCCCGACGCTCCCCATCAGTAAGGGGTGCGGTCTCCTTCAGCGCGGCCGCCAGGCGCTCGCCGAACTGCGCAGCCGGAACCTCGCAGGCCTCGGCGCCATGGCCAAGGGGTAGATCCCAGACCGGGGCCATCAAGCCCTGCGCCCGAAACATCCCGACGAGTCGGGTGTCAGCCCCCAGTGCCGTCTCCTCGCGCGCATGTAACCGGGAGAGCGCATTGAGAAGTGGCTCCTCCTGCTGCGGCATCACCCACCGCAGGTGCTCCTTCGGGCCCATCTGGGTCCAGTAGGCCGCGGAAACAGACGTAAGTCTCGTAGTGGGGTGGGCGTATGAATTGGCGCGATCAAGTGAGTCTTTGACTTCCTTGGTCATCTCCTCACCATCGATCCAGAAGTCAAAGCCTTCAAACACACTCACAGAAAGCTGCTGCGAAACGTCAACGAGCTCTTGAAGTCGGGGCGCATTTGCTATATCGCGCGTGGGTGGCACCGGGTTGCCGGGTTCGGTCGCCAAGGCCCGGGTCAATGCCGACCCGAGATCGCGGCTCACGTCACCGTTATCGGTGTTGACCTGCAAACCCAACATGATGGTGCCATCTGAGCGCACGAGTGCGGGCCAGGCCATCGGCAGGACCGTTGCGATTGTTACCGCGCGACCCGAACCGTCACTCAAAGACATCGGCGCGGTCGCGGCCGGCACCAACTCGCGCATCGCGATCAGATCGCACTCGGATGCGAAACCTTCAAAGGCTCGAAGGGTGCTCGTCGCACCAGATGATTTGCCATGGCAGGCCTTATAGCGTCGCCCCGAACCGCACGGGCACGGCTCCCGCAAACCCACCACGGGCACGCTCGCTGCAGCCATGCCCGCACCTGCTTGCGCACCCGTGGACGCAGCTTTGGAGGCACCGGTGGACGCCTGCTTTACCTGCTTGGCCATCTTCGATTGTTTACCCATGGCCCAAATCTACGCAGTGGCCAAAATCTCGCGCACCATGGCAGGGTTATTGCTGATGATGGCGTCGACCCCGGTCTCAATGCAAAGTGCCACATCTGCTGGCTCGTCGACCGTCCAAACGTGCACCTGGTGCCCCTTGGCATGAGCCACCGCGACATACCCAGGCTGTTTGCGCAGGGCCGCGACCGAGATCCCCGCGATATCGACATCATTTAGTAGCCAGCCGCTAGTTCGCCAGAGGAACAGCCGATCCATCAACAGCACCGTTGGAGTGCCCGGCGTCATCCGGTGCAATCGCCTGAGCGCCCACGAACTAAATGACATCAGGCGCACCCGTGAAGGGGTGTCCACCGCCGGGCGCAGCAGCCCGAAGTACTCAAGGAGTTCGACCAGTGCGGACTCCACATACCCGCCGTACCGGGTCGGATGTTTCGTCTCGATCGAGAAGCTGATCGTCGATGACGCGTCAAGGAGGGTTGCCAGCAAAGTGCGCAAGGTCAAGATGCGACTGCGCGTTTCATCGGGTCGCGGATCCTCAAAGTCCCGCCACACTGACGGACCACCGCTGAAGTCATGGCCCTCGAGTTCGCGCAAGGTAAGTGCCGAGACCACGCCGCGGCCATCACTCGTGCGCCCAAGGCGCCGATCGTGCACACAAACCAAGGTGCCGTCGGCGGTGAGTCGAACATCGCACTCCACCGCGTCCGCGCCCTGTTCGACGGCCAACAGGTAGGCGGCCAGACTGTGCTCTGGCTCCTCCTCATTGGAGCCGCGATGGGCCACCACCATGATTGACACGAGCCAAGGTTCCCATACGCAGGCCCATTGTTTGATCATGACATGATGCCGCGGTGACAAACTCGCAGGTGGTGCTCTTTGACCTTGACGGCACGATCACCGATTCCGCCCCGGGCATCATCGCCTGCATTCGCTACGCGCTCGATGATATGGGCCTAGAGGGCCCGGATGACGAAACGATGCGCAGCTTTCTCGGCCCGCCGCTTGTTGACACCTTCATCAATCATTTTGGTGTGACTCCAGCGGAGAGCAAGCAGATGATCGCGAAATATCGCGAGCGCTACCACGACATTGGCGAATACGAGAACTCCGTCTACCCAGGTCTGCCCGAAATCCTCGCCGACCTGTCTGCGCAGGGCGCCACAGTAGCTACGGCGACTTCGAAGCCCACTGCATCGGCAACCCGGATCCTTACTCACTTCAAGCTCGACGGTTACTTCAAGTTCATCGGCGGCGCCGAAATGCACGGCCCCCGCCAACACAAGGCCGATGTCATTGCCCATACCCTTGAAGAACTCGGTATTGCCGATCCAACCTCCAGCAAAATCCACATGGTCGGTGATCGCAGCCACGACGTGCTCGGGGCAAAGTCGTTCGGCATCGCGACCATCGGGGTGCTCTGGGGCTACGGATCGCACGCGGAGCTGGCCGAGGCCGGGGCCATTGCCATTGTTGATGACCCGGCTAGGTTACGTGCCTTACTCGGCCTCGAGCCGATACCCCATGGGGTATAAGGTAAGGACGTGAACACCACCCTTGCCCCCCTACGCACCTGGTCGCGTCGGCGCTGGGCGCTGGCTGCAGCCAGCGGCCTGGTAATTGCCTTTCTCGTCGCGCTGCCGACTGCCGTCATCCCAAACCCCATTTTTGGCCGCGCCATCGAAGTCACCTGGTGGTCATATCCGGTTGTTGTCATTACCGGCATCTTGGGCGGCCTGCTCGTCGCTACTTATCTACGCGAGGGTCCGGCTCCAGAAGTCGACGCACCAGAAGCTGGCAGCGACCGAGCCTCCAAGCTCGGGGCGGCGGGCACCTTGATTTCCTTTTTCGCCGTCGGGTGCCCGGTCTGCAATAAGTTGGTATTGATCGCCTTGGGCGCAACCGGTGCGGTCACCTGGTTCGCCCCACTGCAGCCCATCTTGGCGTTGCTTTCGGTTGTGCTCATGATCATTGCGCTGCGCATTCGGCTCAGAAACGAAACCTCCTGCCAGATCGCCTAGGAATCCTTCAGGGGGCGAATTCGGCCAGTAGCATTACCAAATGAGCGATCCGGCAAACCCTGCTGCCGGCTCCGACGAACAAATCGAGGCGGTTCGAACACCGCAGGAAGCAGCAGCACACCAGGCGACCCAGCAGGCGACCCAGCAGGCGAAGCGCCATCGAAAGCTACTTGACAATGCTGCGGTGCTGCCCGCGATCACCCTTTCAGTTTTCGTTTGCTGGCTCGGCAGTACGGTGTTCGTCGGGTCCCACAGCACTTTGGCTGCAGAGCTATCAGCATCAAGTGCCTCGGTGATTTTTGCACTGGCGAGTTACTCGGTTGCCTTAATCGCTATCGCCGTCGTCGGTGGGAGATTGGGTGACATCATCGGACGCAAGTACACGTTCGTGGGTGCCGGAATCACCTTCACCCTCGCGGCGGTGAGCGCCCCCTTAGTCGATGATGTCTGGGAATTACTGGCGATGCGGGCGGTTATGGGCCTTTGCGCAGGGCTGATCCTCACCTCGACGGGCGGCGTACTCGCGAGCACGTTACATGGTGACACTAGGCATAACGCCTGGCTGCTCTGGCGTGGGGCCGGGATGACCGGCATGATCTTGGGCCCGGTACTGGGCCCGGTCGTCTCAGGTGCCCAAGACTGGCGCGCACCGGTGTTGGCGTCCGCCGCCTTGATGTTGGTGGCAGTCGCCTTGGGTGCGATCGGGATGCGAAACTCGCGCGATGACGAGAGCCACCTAACTATTGGTCTTATTGGGCCGGCAGCGTTACTGGGCTTAGGCCTGCTCTTGCCCTACCTCTTGCTAGTACTGGTCAAAGACCAGCTGGTGAATTGGTTTGTGGTCGTGGCACTCCTGCTGCTCAGCGTCGCCTGCTTAACCGGATTCATCGAACTTAACCGCAGGGCGAACTCACAACTGTTCGACCACGACATCGTGTTGGGCAATAGCCGACTTTGGGTCACCGACTTATTCGGAGCCATCCACGTGGGAGGCTTGTTCATCGTCTTCGCGGCCCTAGCCACAGTTCTTGACGCCGGTACGACTTTGACGTCTATCCAAGTTGGCCTTGGCATGGTCGCCTTGGCCATACCACTGATAACCCTGCACCTGCTCGCCCACCGCATTCGAAATAGGTACGGCTTCACTAGGCAGCAGGAGTCAATGGTCGGATCCCTGCTTCTGGTCCTCAGCATGTGTTGGCTGTTCCTAGTAGCACTGGATGAATTGACCTACTTAACAATCCTGCCCACGTTGATTCTGGCGGGAGCCGGGTTCGGACTCATTCGTCTCCTAGGCCACATGGGGGTCATCAAAACAACGGGGCAGCGATGGGCGTCCACCCTGTTCGGGACCCGCACTTTTGCCAACCACCTAGGGGCCGCCGTTGGTGCAGTACTGCTCGGTATCGTGCTAGCCCAAATGGCAGCAAGTGCCAGCCAAGTCGATGCGCAATTGGCTAGGCAAGCGGCAATTGTGGCCGCTTGGGCCGTCGGGGTGGTGGTGGTGTGCACCGCCGCTTTCGCGGCCCTAAAGTTCAAGCTCCTCGGCTGGGAGGATCCGCACTGGCATACCGAAGGTAGTACCCCGGTTACCGTAACCAACGAGGCGCCACCGCGGCCTTAAGCGAACAGCACCCCGGGGTTCATCAACCCCTGCGGATCAAGGGCCCCCTTGATGGCCCGCATCGCGGCGATCTCCCCCGCCGATCGGCACAGGTGCAGATCCGCCGCCTTAGCTCTACCAACACCATGCTCCGCGGAGATCGATCCACGGTAACCCGCAACACATTCGAGCACGGCCAGATCCGCGCGCAGGTCATCGGCCACCGGGCCCACAATCTCCACATGCATGTTGCCGTCGGCCAGGTGGCCGAAGATCCCGAAGGTGGTCACATCGGGCAAGGTGCCGATGAGTGCAACGAGTTCATCCGCGCAGGCAGCAAGTTTCGGTAGTGGAACCGACACGTCGAGTTTGTGGACTATCCCCGCAGCACCATAAGCATCGGCTTGACGTTCGCGGTAAGCCCAGAGTCTGGCTTGGTCGGCAGCGTCGAAAGCAACTACTGCGTCAGCTGACTCATCAAGTGGTAGACCAGAGCCGTCGCCACCGTCAACTACTTCGAGTAGCACCACGACGGGCCAGCGCTGCTCGAGCGGCCAAGGTAAGTCAGCAAGGGCGCAGACTAAATCCATGCTCGGTGCATCGATGACTTCAGCGGCAAGGAGTCGTGACCCGGGCGCATTTGACTCAGAGGCAACACCGGCGCGCGACATCAGGGCCAACGCATCCGCGTACGACGCAGCCCCGACCAAGCTCAACGTCGTGCGTCCCAACGGCCGGTGCAACTTAAGGCGAACCGAGGTGATGATGCCAAGGGTGCCCTCGGATCCGCAGAGCAGCCCCGCTAAGTCGTAACCGGTGTTGTCTTTCAACATGCCGCTTAGGTGCGAGATCACCGACCCGTCAGGAAGCACGGCCTCAATGCCAACTACCTGCGCGCGGGTCATGCCATGAGCGATGACGTGAATGCCACCGGCGTTGGTGGCAACCGTGCCACCGATTGTTGCCGAGTCGCGTGCCGCGAGGTCAACGCCGTAGTTCCAGCCGGCCGCTACCGCATGGCGTTGAACATCACCCAAGGTGGCGCCGGCGCCGACGGTGACTTGGCCGGCCAGCCCATCGACCGCACCGAGTTCGGTTAGTCGAAGGAGCGAGATGATCACCGGCGGCTGCTGCCCGCTAGCGGCCGGCACCGACCCGCCAACGAGCCCGGTATTGCCGCCCTGGGGTAGTACCGGCACCCCCGCGGCCGCGCAGGCACGCATGATTTCGGCCACTTCGGCGGCACTGGCCGGTCGCACCACCGCAACGCAGGGCCCGCCAAAACGCCGGGTCCAGTCGCTGACGAATGGAGCCACCCGATCATCACCTATATATAGGTGCGCATCGCCGACGATCCGGGCTAGGGCTTTGACCAGTTCGAGGTGCGCTGGGCTGGTGCTCACGCCGCCATCTTGCCCGATCCGGGGTCGATGCGGAAGTTCGGCGGCTAGCGCACCTGCTGGCTGACTACGGCTAACGCCAGTTTCACGTACTGCGCCCCCACCTGATCAATGCTCAGCCGTCCGTCGGGTCGAAACCAGACCGAGACCCCGGTGCCCATCTGCAAGATCGCCAAAGTGGCCACCTGCGCATCGAAGACGTTGAACTCGCCGCTGGCGACACCGGCGTCGATGATCATGCGCAGTGAGTTCTCGTACTCGTCACGTAGCGCAACCGCCTTGCGGCGATGCGATTGCGAAAGTGAACCAAGTTGGCTGTTGACGAGCACCGCCTGATGTCTGCGCTCGGCATGAAAGCCGACGTGGGCGCTCACGAATGCGGCGAGTTGCGCCCGCGGCCCAGCGCCTGGGCCTAATCGAGCTAGCGCCTCATCGCGGTTGGCCGCTAGGTCGCTCATAGCCGATCGCGTTACGTCCCAAAGGATTTCCTCTTTGGAGTCAAAGTGGTTGTATAAACTCGCTGCCTTGATACCCACACTCGCCGCGATATCGCGCATCGATGATGCGTCATAACCTGATTGCGCGAACTGCTCCAGCGCCGCTTGCCTGATCTCGTCGGCTGTTGCAGATCCCGCCTTGCTAGGTGCTTGGGGCATAACGGCGCAACTCGCGTCTGGCCAGCGCCATTTTGTGGACTTCGTCCGGGCCATCGGCGAGGCTGAGCATGCGGGCCTGCGCGTACATTTCGGCCAGCGAGAAGTCCTGGCTCACGCCGGCGCCGCCACAGGTTTGAATAGCCCGATCGATAACCCAGGCCGCCATCTGCGGGGTCGAAACCTTGATGGCGGAAATCTCGACCGCGGCGCCGCGGTTGCCGACGGTGTCCATCAGCCACGCGGTCTTAAGGACTAGCAGGCGCGCCTGCTCGATCCGGATGCGCGCCTCGGCTACCCAATCCTGAAACACCCCCTGCTCGGCAAGGGCTTTGCCGAACGGGAATCGCGTGTAGGCGCGCTCACACATGATGTCGAAGGCCCGCTCGGCCATACCGATTAACCGCATCGCGTGATGGATGCGCCCGGGGCCCAGGCGCGCCTGCGCGATCGCGAAGCCGCCGTGGAGCTCACCCAAAAGGTGATCGCGCGGCACCCAAACGTCGAAATCTATTTCGGCGTGGCCGCCGTGGCTGCCGTCACTGAAACCAAAAACGCTCGTGGAGCGCAATACATTTACACCCGGTGTTTGCATCGGCACCGCGATCATGGTGTGACGCTTATGACGTTCACCGTTCGGCGCCGATAGCCCCATGACCACGAGGATCTGACAGCGCGGACTCATCGCCCCACTGGACCACCACTTGCGCCCCTTGATGCGAAAGCCGTCGCCCTCTTCGGTGATTTCGGTGCGGATGTTATTTGCGTCCGAGCTGGCGACATCAGGTTCGGTCATCGAGTAGGCCGAGCGGATCTCACCGGCAAGCAGTGGCGTCAACCAACGTTCTTTGATCGCCGGGGTCGCAAAGTGAACGAGGACTTCCATGTTTCCGGTGTCCGGCGCGGAGCAATTCATGGCCTCCGGTAACAGCATCGGGCTGCGACCGGAGATCTCAGCCAACGGCGCGTACTCCAGGTTCGTCAGGCCCGCGCCACCTTCACCCGGCAAGAACAGGTTCCAAAGCCCACGGGCCCGCGCTTGAATCTTTAGCTCTTCGAGGATCGGGGGTTGTGCCCACGGGCCGTGTTCGCCCGCCTGCTCGCGGTGCACGGCCTCGGCCGGCATGATCTTCGTATTCAGGAAATCGGTCACCTGCGCTTGCAGGTCTAGGACTTTAGGGCTGTAGGCGAATTCCACGGCAACTCCTGTTCCAACACCGGTTAGCCGGTTGGCTTTGTAACCTTAACTAACGCGCGTTAGTCTAGCCCTTAGGCCGGCATGTTGCCCACCGCCGGCGGTTTAGTTCAGCACCCAGATCCATGCTCACCATCGGGAGAAAACATGTCGAACCTTGATTTCAACTACACCGGCCGCACCGTCATCGTCACCGGTGCCGCCCGCGGGATCGGCCTAGAGCTGGTCAAGTTCTTCCAGGCCGCGGGGGCAAATACCGTGGCCGTTGATTTCGATGGTGACGTACTCGACGAAACTGTCGCCGGCCTCGGGGTGCTCGCAATTTCAGCCGATGTCAGCGACACCGCCGATGTGCAGCGCGTGGTCGATACCACCATCGAGAGTTTCGGGCGGATCGATGTCATGGTGAACAACGCCGGGATCTTGCGCGACAACGTGCTCTGGAAAATCACCGATGAAGATTGGGAAGCCGTAATGGCGGTGCACGCCGGCGGTACTTTCAAATTCACGCGCGCTTGCGTTCCGCACTTTCGAGCCCAGGAGTACGGCCGCGTTATCAACGTAACCTCCTATACCGGGTTGCGCGGCAATACCGGCCAGGCGAATTACGCCACCGCGAAAGCCGGCATCATCGGGTTCACCAAGACCGCCGCCAAGGAACTCGCACGTTTTGGGGTCACCGTCAACGCGATCTCACCGAGTGCGGCAACGCGCATGATCGCCTCAATCCCCGCCGACAAGCTCGCCGAGTTATCAGCTGGGATCCCGGCCGGCCGGTTCGCCGAGCCCGATGAGATCTGCGCGGCCGTTGGCTTCCTCGGCTCCGAGGAGGCCGGCTACATCACCGGGGTGGTGCTGCCCGTTGACGGTGGCATCTCTATGTAGTCAGCTACCCACTATCACTAGCATCACAATCAACAAACGAGGGAGACATGATGAATCGCGACGCAGTAATCGTCGGTGCAGTGCGCAGCCCGGTGGGGATCGGTAAGCCCGAGAAGGGTGCGTTGAGCGGTATTCACCCCGTTGACCTCTCGGCCATGGTGCTCCAAGGCCTCATCGAGCGCACCGGCATCGATCCAGCGATCGTTGACGATGTGATCTGGGGCGCCGTCTCCCAAGTTGGCGAGCAGGCTTTTAATGTCGGGCGCAATGCGGCGCTCGCTGCTGGCTTCCCCGAAGACGTCACCGGAGTGACAATCGATCGGCAGTGCGGGTCGAGCCAGCAGGCCGCGCACTTTGGTGCCGCCGGCGTGATCGCAGGGCAGTATGACTTCGTCATCGCCGGTGGCGTCGAATCGATGTCGCGCGTGCCGATGTTTTCCAATGCTGCCGGTGGCGACGGCCCATTTGGGCCCCGCATGATTGATCGTTATGACGGTGGTCTGGTTGGCCAGGGCATCAGTGCCGAAATGATCGCCGAGCAATGGCACCTAAGCCGCGGTGATCTCGACGCGATCGCGGTCACCTCCAATGAGCGGGCCGCCACCGCCACCGCCGCTGGTCTTTTCGATGACGAGATCATCCCGATCACGACCGCCACCGGCATCGTCACCGCAGATCAGGGGATCCGCGCGGGCACCACCTTGGAATCCCTCGCGGGCTTGAAGACCCCGTTCAAGGAGGGTGGTGTTGTCACCGCCGGCAACGCCTCGCAGATTTCCGATGGTTCGGCCGCGCTGCTCATCACCACTTCGGACAAGGCCCGCGAATTCGGGCTCAAGCCACTGGCCCGCTTCCATACCTTCGCCCTCGCCGGTGTCGACCCGATCATCATGTTGACCGGCCCGATCCCCGCGACCAAGAAGGCACTGCAGCGCAGCGGGTTGGCCCTTTCCGATATCGGAACTTTTGAAGTCAATGAGGCATTTGCCGCGGTGCTCGGGGCCTGGTACCAAGAGATCGGTGCTGACCCGGCGCTAACCAACCCAAATGGCGGCGCGATCGCCCTTGGCCACCCACTCGGTGCATCCGGTGCGCGCCTCATGACTACCATGCTCCATCACATGCGTCGAAACAACATCAAGTACGGTCTGCAGACAATGTGCGAAGGTGGTGGCATGGCCAATGCCACTGTTCTCGAACTTATGTAAGGCCCTGAAATTCTCCAAGCGCAAGGCCTAACGGAGGTCGACAAGTCATGAGCAAGGTGGTGGCATCCGCCCGCGAAGCGGTCGCCGATATTTCCAATGGCTCAAGTCTCGCCGTCGGTGGCTTCGGCCTCTCCGGTATCCCCGACACCCTCATTAGCGCACTACTCGAAACCAAACCGACCGGTCTTGATGTCGTGAGCAACAACTGCGGTGTCGATGACTGGGGCCTTGGCCTACTGCTGCGCGCCGGCCTCATCGCGCGCATGACTTCGTCATATGTCGGTGAAAACAAGGAGTTCGAACGGCAATACCTGACCGGCGAGCTCGAAGTCGAGTTGGTGCCGCAGGGCACCCTCGCCGAGCGCCTACGGGCCGGCGGCGCTGGTATTCCTGCCTTTTTCACCCCTGCCGGGGTAGGCACCTTCGTTGCCGAAGGCGGGATGCCACTGCGCCATAACGCCGACGGCACCGTAGCGATTGCGTCGGGGGCCAAGGAGGTTCGCGAGTTCGAGGTGCGCGGGAAGCTGCGCGAGTACGTGCTCGAGCGCGGAATCACCACCGACTTCGCGTTTGTTCGCGCGAGCATCGGTGACACCACCGGCAATCTGGTTTTCCACAAGGCGACTCGTAACTTCAATTCCCTCGCCGCAACCGCAGGGCGCATCACGATCGCCGAGGTCGAGCAACTCGTCGAGCCCGGTGCGATTGATCCGGAGCAGGTGCACGTGCCGGGTGTCTTCGTGCAACGCGTTATCGCCTTGACCCCCGAACAAGTCGCCGGCAAGCGCATCGAGCGCCGCACCGTTAGGAATCCCTCATGACCTGGACCCGCGAGGAAATGGCCGCACGCGTTGGTGAAGAGCTAACCGATGGCCAGTACGTAAACCTCGGCATTGGCCTGCCAACCTTGATCCCCAACCACCTACCGGCCGGCGTCAACGTTATTTTGCAAAGCGAGAACGGGATCCTCGGGACCGGCCCATATCCCGAGGACGGCCACGTCGACCCCGATCTCATCAATGCCGGTAAAGAAACTGTCACCGTCCTCCCGGGTGCCTCCTTCTTCGACTCGGCCACCAGTTTCGCGATGATCCGCGGCGGTCATGTTGATGCAGCCGTGCTCGGCGCCATGCAGGTATCAACCACCGGTGATCTCGCCAACTGGATGATCCCCGGCAAGATGGTCAAGGGCATGGGCGGTGCGATGGATCTCGTGCACGGTGCGCGCTTGGTGATCGTCATGATGGAGCATGTTGCGCGCGATGGCAGCCACAAGATCGTCGATGAGTGCTCACTGCCATTAACCGGCAAGCAGGTTGTCAACCGCATCATCACCGAGATGGCGGTTATTGACGTCACCCCCGGTGGCCTGGTGCTCGTCGAGACCGCACCGGGGGTCAGCGTCGATGAGGTGCGCGCGGCCACCGGGCCAGAGCTAGCACTGGCGAGCAACGCGATAATTCGCGGCTAGTAGCACACCGGCACTAACTAGCCGAACTCTAAGAAGTCGTTTGATCCCAACCCGGTTGGCGCTTGCCCAAGTACGCCGTCATGCCTTCGATGCCCTCCGGCGAGGCGAAAATTCCGGCGGATAATTCACTTGTCCAATCAAAGGCGCCATCGCGCGGCATCGTCGGCACCCGGCGCAGCAGTTCCTTGGTATGCGCGAGCGCCAAGGGCCCGCACTTGGCGAACATCGCTGCGTAGCGATCGACTTCGGCATCTAGTGCACCGGGAGCAGCCGACTCCGCGGCCACGACCGAGGTGATGAGACCCGCGCGCAGCACCCGAGCTGCATCGACCCGATCACCGGTGAGCAGCAACTCCTGCGCATCGCGGCGCTGCATCACCGCAAGGCACACAACTGAAATCACCGCCGGTGCCAGCCCGAGGCGCACTTCGGAAAATGCGAACTTCGCGTCGGCGGCGGCGATTGCGATATCGCAGGCCGCGACGATGCCGGTGCCGCCGGCGGCCACATGGCCTTGGATGCGGGCGATGGTTGGCTTCGGGCAATCCAGCAATGCCTTCAGCAGCAAGACGAGCTCGGCGGGGCCGGTGCCGGTGAAGTTCGCGGTGGCAAGGTCCGCGCCCGAGCAAAAGGTGCTGCCGGCACCGGTGAGCACGATCACCCGCACCGCCTCGTCACCGGTCGCGGTCTCCAGATGGGCGCGGGTTAAGGCCATCGCCTCCGGGGTCAGCCGGTTGCGCTGGTCATGGCGGTTGAAAGTCAAGGTGGCCACCGGGCCACGGGATTCGTAAAGCACCGCGGCGGTGGCTGGGGTCGGCGTCACAGTAGTTAGTGTCACAGGGCTTATCCTTACCCCAAGATGAATCTGCGACGAAGGCGACCTGCGATCTGGGCTTTGGTGATCGCCGCGACCACCGCGACCTTGGTGGTTGGCGCCGGTGCGCCCGGCTCAGCAAGTGTTCAGCGGGCGACAACCCTCGCGACCGGCTCCTTTGTCTTTCGGACGGCCAATGGCATCCTGCCGACCTGGGAATCTTCGGATATCCGCATCACCGGGGTCTCCCCCGGCGCGGCTATCAGCAGCTTCGGCAATACCTACGCCGAGGTGACGCTACCGATCGTCGCCGTTAACGGCAGCGCGGCTTTTGCCGCCGGCGGGTTTCGCATCACCAATGTCGACACCGGTGAGTTCGTGAACTGCGCGACCCCGGTCATCGATACCAAGGCCAAGGTGGTGGACTGCGTCACCCAAGGCGGCATCAACCGGCGGGTCTTCGCCATCAGGTCGATCGCGGCCAAAACCAATGTCTTCGGCGCCTTTACCCGCACCACTATTTACCGGGGGATGACGCTCCGGGTGGCCAATACCTTGATGGCGGACTTCCTAAATGAGGCCTTGGACGTAAATATCTTCAGCCCATACGTCACATTCGCAACAGGAGAACTCACCGTTAACAAGAAGAGCTGACTTTTCCACAATTCGTAAAATCTTAGGTTTGAGTCTTCGGCGTGTCGGGCAACAATCCCAACATGAAGCGCAACGCACTAGCCGCCCTGAGCGGCACCATTTTGGCCCTGGCCATCGGCTCGATCGCCATTGGGTCTGCCACCACCGCATACGCCGCTGACTCCCCCGGCACCGTCGTCGCGGCAGCGAAAACTGCTGCCAAGCCAGCACTTTTGGCCAATATCCCGCGTGGGATAACCGTCACCGAAGTGTTCGGCTCAAGTGTCACCATCGTCACCCGATCCGGCCCGGGTAGCACCACCCCGATAACCAAAACTCCCGATAAAGCCGGGCACGTGACATTCACGAATCTCATTGCCGGTGCGACCTACGTCGTGGTGCATGACGGCAAGATCATCGGCTCGGTCACCCCCGTTAACGCGGTGGGCGCCGCATCTGATCTCGTCGTGCGTGCAACGTCAAAGAACGACACCGTCAACCTGGACTGGGCGCACCAAGTGGCCAAGACCAATGGCGGCGCCGGTGTCACCTATGTCATCACCGCCAAGCCGGAAACCGGCAAGGGTGCCACCGTCAGCTCCGAGGTCGCGGGCTTCGCGGCTCGCAGCGACTTCGCCGCGCGCGGCAACAGTGCCTTAAAGTCCGCCACCTTGACCGGCCTTGACCCTGACACCTTGTATGTGTTCACCATCACGCCGAAGAACTCGGTCGGCGCCGGTAAACCATCGGTGGCCAAAATGGCGCGCTCCCTCGCCGACATCACCGGCATCAAGAGCAGCCAAGCCAGCGTGCCAGCAGCTTCGGCGCCTGTTGCCACCGAAGCCAAGCCGGTGGAAAAACCCGTTGAAAAACCGGCCGTTTCGGCGCCGGTGACCCCGGCCGCGCCAGCTCCCGCACCAGCACCGGGCCCGGCCGCGCCGGCCACCAAGACGATCTACGTCTGCCCGGATGCCTATACCGAAACAGGTAGCGGTGTTTGCGAGAAGATCAGCGCCTACACCTACACCTCGCTCGGCTACACCTACCACGAAGAACCAAACTACGTGCAGGTGCAAGTTGGCACCACCGAGCGCTCGCATCCATTCGATGGCAACGCCTGCGGATGGGGCACGCTCTACGGCAACACCTGCTACGAGTGGACCGCGGTTTACGAAACCCGCCAGCAGGGCACCAACCAGGTCAAGGATCAGGCCCCCGCCGGTTACACCGACAACGGATCCGCGTGGACCAAGAAGGACGCCATGCCGGCCGGTTACACCGACAACGGCTCGGCCTGGGTCCAGACCGCCGCCAAGGTGGCAAAGGTTGTTCCGGCTTAAGCCGGGAGCATTAGTTAGCGCCGGCCGGCCCCTGCTACGGGGGCCGGCCGGCGATCGGCTTAAACCTGCTCGTTCCGTCAAAAATCACCCGGAAAATGACGGAACGAGCAGGTTTTAGGCCGCACGATGACGGAACGAGCAGGTTTAAGGGCCGTCCATGCCCGGCCAGGCACCGGTGTACGTTCGGCGGGTGTCAATGCTCGCCAACCTAAGCACCGGGCTGAGCCAGCGCCCGCGCCTGCAAGGTGGGCTCGCCATCACCGCCGGCACGCTCTTTACCGGCCTGATCTCCGAGCGCTGGGCCGGGCTCGACACCCCCGATTCGTCTTTTTACGCCTCACTTGGGCTTTTTGGTGACGAGGTCACCGACCGCGCGCCATTTCCTTCCTACTACTGGACGCGCCTGGGCGTGATCGCACCCGTGCGCGCCCTGACCGAGGTGTTCGGCACCTGGCCGGGGTTTGCGATCTACCGAACGTTGTTGCTGGCGCTCATCGTGGCCGGCACGTATCTCATCTTGCGCCGCTATACGAGCGCGTTATCGGCGACCTTCCTTGTTGCCATCACCGCACTTAGCACCGTAGTGCTCAGTTATCTCGGTAACCCCTACCCGACCAGCGCAGTGCTGGCGGGCACGGTGGTGCTGATCGCCTGCGCGATGTCTTGCGCCAAGCCCGCATTTGTTATTGCGGGGATCACCGCCGGTTGGCTGGTGATGGTGAACCCACCTGGCGCACTGCTCGCCGGCACCATCTGGTTGGTGCTGCGCATCCAAGCCCGACCGAAACTGCGCAACTTCGTGCTGCATGACATCGTAATTTCCGGCGCCAGCGCAATCGTCACCTTCTTGGTCTTCCTCGGCATCGGCCGATTGCTCTTCCCGAAACTTGATTGGTTCGGCACCTATCTTGCGACAACCGCGCTCAACTACTCCGACTTCGCCAGCAAGACCGCGGTGTGGCTTGGTGATATCTCGCTGATAGTTCCGGTTGCGGTGCTCGCGATTGTCGTCGCCGCGTGGGTCACCCACCGCGACGAGGTCGCCACGCAGCGCGCGCTGGTTATCAGCACGGTGAGCATCTCGTTCATGCTGGTGTTCTCACCCATGATGGGGGGCATCGCACTTGAAGCGCCGATGTATCAGGCGATGCTCTGGCCGCCGGCCATGGTGGCCCTGGGCTTGGTGCTGACCTTCGCGCTGCCCGATCAAGGTTGGAACAGGTGGCAGGGCGGTGTCGGCCTCATTGCGATCGCCCTCGTCGTCATCGCCGGGCATTTGCAACCAAACCTGAACCTGGCCATGGGTTGGGCGCTGGCCGCTGTCAGCGTCGCGGTGTTCCTATTCGCCTCCTATAAGCGCACCATCGGCGCGCTCCTTGGCCTAGCGCTGGTGCTGTCGGGGGCCCAACTCCTGCAAAACTCGCGCGGGCAAATCGGTCTTTATTACCCCAGCCCCTATAGCTACGCCTTCAACACGAATCCGATCAGCGAGAAAATCCATACCGCTGTCAACACCCAAGAATGGCTGCTCGCAAACACCACCCGCGAGGACAAGATCCTCGATTGGGTGCAAGGGGATTGGGCCGGCGGTGATCGTGAGCTTTATGTGGTCGCGGCGATGCAACTATGGGGTGAGAACCGGGTAACCCTTGAACCGGCTTTGACCAATGACGACATCACGCGGCTGCAGACCATCAAACCGTCGGTGCTGGCCATGTATGGTCAAACAATGGATGGCGTCATGGCATTTTGGTCGAGTATCCCCGCGGCCAACCGACCCACCGCCCCGAATTGCTACGACTTCACCTGGCCCACCACGCAGGTTTCGCACGGCCACGCCTGCCTGACCCAACTCACCTGGGGCAACTAATGCGTTATCTATCGGCCCGCACGGCCTGGGAGACGTTGACCACCGCGCTAGTCGCGTTCGTCATCTCACTCATTGTCTTCGGCCCGATCCTTGGCTTACTAAACAGTGGCTGGGCCGGCTCCGACATGCTCAGCACCTACGTCAACGCCGAAGTCTGGTCCGGGTTCTCCTACGCGCCAACCACCCACTTTGGTTTCCCGCTCGGCATGAACCTCAATTACTTCCCCGGGATCGACATTACCGAGAACGTGTTCGCCCAAATCGTCACGAACATCACCGGCCAGCCCTTCGTCGGCGTGAATCTGCTGGTGATTATTTCGTTCCCGCTCGTTGCCGCGTTGATGTATTTGGTGATCCGCATGACGGGCCTGCGCGGGCCGCTCGCGATTGCCCTTGCCGTCACCGCATCCCTGCTGCCATTTCACTGGGGTCGCGCCCTCGGCCACACCTACCTCGCCACGCTTTATTCGGCCGCCATCGGCCTCGCGCTCGTGCTGCTGATCGGCAGCGGTCAGTTCGAACGGCTGCGTGGGCTCGGCACCAAACGGCAAAAGATCATCTTCAACTCGGTGATCTCGCTGATGGTCATCACCATCGCGTGGACCGGTGTCTACTTCGTGGCCTTCACCCTACTCCTCGGGTTCGCCGCACTCATCTGGCGCTTCGCCCACCGCGCGCGCCTCAAAGAACTGGTTGTTGACGCCGTGCCCTTCATCGGGGTCGGGGTAATGGCCGCGATCGGGTTCATCCCGGCGCTGCTCACCTTGCGCGCCGACCCGCCGCTGCTCTCGCTCGGGGAGCGGTTGCCGTACGAGTCGGTGACATTCGCCGGCAATGTCGCCGTGGCGCTGCTCCCGCTGCCCCAAAGCTCGCTGCCCATGCTGGGTGCCTATAACAACAAGATCGTCGAAGCTATTTCCGCCGCGCCTTGGGGTGAGGGCACGGCCATCACCAATCACGGCACGTGGATCACCACGTTGGCGCTGGCAGTGATGCTCATCGGCATTGTGCTGCGCACCCGCCGTGCACCACTAACCCCAACCGCCGACGCCTCTAAAGCCAACGGCGCCCCGGTAACCCTCGCCTTCATCACCTACCTAACCGTCGTAGTGCTGCTCTTCTTCATCCCCTGGGGTTTGAACTACCTGTTCGCCGGCACCATCTCGGCCCAGATCCGCGGCTGGAACCGGCTAACACCGATCCTGCTTTGGTTGTTCCTGCTCGGCGCCGCCGTCGTGCTGCAGCGCACGCGCATCGCCCGCCGCATGGTCTATGCCCTACCCATCGCCGTGATCGTGCTCGCCCTCACCGCCATCGATTCGGTGCTGCCATTTCGCGCCGCGTACGCCGGCAGCGCGGCCGAGGTCGGCGGTGTCACCCAAGCGGCGCGCGATTATGCAATCGCGGTCAACACCGCGATCCCCGAACCGTGCGGCATCTTGCAATTGCCCTACATGGGTTATCCGGAGTTCGGCCCGGTGCGCGGCATCCATGACTACGACCATTTCTGGACCTCACTGCTCAACCCGAGCAAGTCGTGGAGTTACGGTGCGGTCAAGAACACCGACGCGAGTATTTGGGCTTCGCAACTGCCCGAAATCCCGAACCCCGAACAAGTTGAGCAACTACGCCTTGGTGGTTTCTGCGCGATCCACTTCGACACCCGCGGTTTTATCAGCGAGCAACTACCACCACTTGAGCAGTACCTAGCCGAAAGTTTCGGTGCACCGATTGCCACCGGCTACGAGGGAAAGTGGCAGCTTTACGCTATTGCGAATCCGATCCTGACTACGGGCGACGGAATCCAAACCGGTGTTCCAGCATCGCTGCCCCCATTCTTCAATCAGCCGATGATCACCACCGACCCGATTACTGTGGCACCGCGTGGCACCCATCTAGATTTCACTTGGTGGTGGACGATCAACCCGATCGCGACCTTCACCATTACGCCAACAACATCAAAGGTGCCCGTCACCACCGTCACCGGAGCAATTAGGTCACCGGCGTGCGGCACTCGCCCTGTCACGGTCAAACTCCAAAGCGCAGGTCAAGAGCAGGTCGCGACCCTCATCGCCAAGGACAAGAAGAACACTGAATTCACCCTTACCCTCCCCACCCCATCGACTACTCCGGTGACTCTCGTCATCGAGGCACCGGGTGAGGGTTGCAGTGTTGCGGGTTTCGGTGGGCAGCAGTTCGCCCAGGTCATTGACCTAGCGGCCAGCTAGCCAATAGCTCAACGGGTGTCAAAACGGTGACCCCTGACACGGTGGTACCCGTTCGCGTCACGACGAAAAGTGGCGTGGTTTCGTTGGCTCCCGGCAGCCTTGCTCGTTGATCTCGCAACTGCGCAAGGTCATGTGCGTCAAATGGCTGCTGTTGCCGCCATTTGATTGAACCCACTCCAAGAATTGTGTTTGCAATGGGTGCGCGATCTGCCAGCACTAGGTCGATTTCAGGGTCGTTGCTTCGTGTCCAGTAGGAGCCGGTGACTCCGAGTTCGATGGGGAGTGCGCCCACCGGTAATCGATCAACCGCTTCGCGAATTACCGGCTCGATAGCCCGCCCCCGCCAAGTCGACCACTCGGTGCGCACAAGGTTCAGCACCCGATCGCCACGTCCGCGCTCGATTTCGGGTAGGTGGGGGCCAATGAATCGCAACCAAAATCGCAGGTAACTATCGGATACCCGATAGCGAGCATCGCCCGGCTTCTTCGTCGAGAGGGGGCGGTCGGCTGCCACGACCCGCTTGGCGATCAAAGTTTTCAACGAGCGGTCAAGTGAAGTTTGATTCAGATCACCGGCGCCCCGACCGATTTCCGTGAACGTGCGCTCCCCGGAGCCAATGGTCGCTAAGACGGAGCGCGCTTGGGCATCGGGCGGAAACTCTGCTGCCAGTACCCGTTCAGCACTAACGATAAGCGCCGATGTCGGATTTGCTAACGCCTCCTCGAGGTACTCCCAAATACTGCGCCCACGGCTCCACTCATCACAAATGAGAGGTAGACCACCCGTGACAAGATAAGCATCGAATGCATCCGCCGCATTGAGCGCAAGTAAATCGCCGACCTCCGCCGGGCTAAGTGGTGGCACAATCATTTCGGTGGCCCGCTGATGAAATGGGCGGCCATACTCATTGAGTGCTTCCATCATCGCAAGGTCTGAGCCAATCCCGATGATCAGCACGCGTTTGCTAGACAGGTAGCGGTCGAAGACCTTCTGCAGCGTGCCCTCAAAGCTTGGGTCACTTTGCGAAAGGTAGGGCAACTCGTCGAGGACGATCACGCTCGCGGAGTCTTCGGGTAGCGCTAAGGCAAGTTGGCGAAATGCCGACTCCCAGGTACTAACCGAAAGGTCGCCGAAGTTCGCGGCTCCTGGCAGGTCTGACTCTGCTACATCCTGCACAAACAATTGCAACTCTTCGTTGGTCGATCTAGTTGATGCCGTGAAATAGACATGCGGGACCCCGGCTCCGGCAACGAACTCCTCGACCAGTCGAGATTTACCGACTCGGCGACGACCACGGATTAACAGTGCTCGCCCCGGCTTACCGACGGGATCGGTGCGAACGCGCCGGAGCAGGTCGGTCAATATGGCCAGTTGCTCGGTTCGGCCCACGAAATGCGCCATTTCACCCCCTAATTAATAGTATCATCCATGATAGTATCATTAAAGATACTCTTCTCAAAGCCCTAGGGTTCGCGGTATTCGGGTGATGCCGCTGGCGGCGTAGCCTTGCCCTCATGTCAACCGGCGCTAGTCAGCGCACCTCATCGCCGGCACTGCTTGCTGCTCTCCTCCCGCC
>Ga0247837_1002320_pt1 | contig 36398 bp, 34 predicted proteins | sample LaCtaG_2_FD_187115 | JGI IMG/M metagenome (GOLD analysis project Ga0247837, IMG submission 187115) | Freshwater microbial communities from meromictic Lake La Cruz, Castile-La Mancha, Spain - LaCruzMarch2015_14.5m | ecosystem: Environmental > Aquatic > Freshwater > Lake | place: Spain: Castile-La...
CCGAGACGATATATTTTCGATTTCAGGACGCTGAGATCCTCAAATACGTACTTTTGAGTGATATGTAGCTCATTTCGCCACTTCACTTTCTCCTTTTCAGCTGCTTCCAGTCTGCTCTGTAGCCCACTCAAAAGGCTGAAATAGCCACATATTTGTTCCTGGAAATTCGTGCATTTGGCTGCAAGTTGGTAATTTACTGCCTTGGTTTGGTGCAAAGCGGACTGATAGTGAGCCAGTCGTACCTCTAGACGGTGCATTTTCCCAATAGAAATTGAGGCTTTCCTGTCCAGTTCCTGCAGTAATTGCTCCTTTTCAGCTTTCTGAAGGGCTATTTCACTCGCCAACTCCCTAATTACCTCCACCGCATTAGTACAGTTGCCACCGTCATATGAAAGACGTGCCAGAGTCGCCATAGAACTATCCTTTTGGCTTTCCGGTAGTTTCTTCGATTCTTCATAGGTGCATTTGAGGTACATTTGAGCGAAATCTATGCTCAAAATAGGCTGAAAGCAGGCTTCTTGAGAAATCCGAGTGCTGAAATCAGTGGTAGAAACAGGGGTTTGAGTCCAACTCTCAGGGAGAAAGCAGGAAGTCTGGAAAAAGGATAGAAGACAAGACATTATTGCTGGTTTATTTGGCGGAGTTCAGAATCCAGCGACTCTCTATGGTACAAATAGGATAGAAGTTGCTCAAATTTGAGCATATTACCCTTTTACATACTCTATGTAAGTCCTCAATCCACTTCCTACCAGGTAATTAAAACCTTAAGCTGCCCTCAAGTATATCGGCCCAATGCACAGGAAACTTAAATAAGTCTGTACTTACTATAGGAAGGTCCTAATCTTGCCCGCAATGCCTGACCTGCACATCGGACACCGAGTCACCCTCTCCGCACAGTACTCACTTACACACAAATGCTTGCAGGCAGTAGTAGTACTGTTTTCGAACTAGCCCGACGCACCACATATATGGAGAAATCAACCATTGACGGCAATTTCTGCACCTCTCCATCTAGATGTACCCATCTTCTGCTGCAGATTCCGGTACCATGGCAGCTGTTTCTACTATAAACTGACTTAGTTGCCTTTCCAAAAGTGATTTTTCAGCCTTGCATTCCTCTCTCTCCGCCTAGTGATGGCTAGCTGTCGTCTAGCCCTATATTGAGATTGTATATTTGCTGCATCACGAAAAGATACAGTAAGTTGGAGTTGCAACAAAAATAGTTGTCTGCTAGCGACTTCCTGACTTCTACTCAGGGTTGAGCTTTCACTACGTGCCTTTTGCAGTTCGCCCCACAAGTTCTCTATATTTGTAATCTCTCATTGGTCAGCTCTGATGCAGCTTGAAATGTCTCTGCTTCTAGCTTTAATGCAGAAGTTTCCTTTGTTCTCGCTCTGATGAGTTTTTAAAAGCAGTAATTTCCTTGTCCAAGTCATTTTCGATATGCTGAGTAGTTGACATTCCTCAATAGTTCTCCTGATTTGGTCTTTCTGTTCCTCTATAATAGTCCTCCCAGTCTCCAAACTGACTTGTAATTCCCCTGCTTCTTTCTCCAACTTTCCCACTTTCTCTACAGGTGACTTATTGCTTTTCCCCAGCAGAAAGTTCTCTTTCTCCAAATTATCACTGAGTTTTTCGACTTTTCCAAGTTGCGTTTGAGCTGCTTTGCCTCACTAGCACTCCGTTCATAGAGTTTCGCTGATTTGAGCATTCTTGAAAGGACTGAAGTAGAGTTTCGTATTCTCTTTGAAAATCATGTACTGGCGATTTTCTCGCCTATTGGGTTTTGTAGCTGCCTGTTTAGGCTTTGTGGGGCTTGCAATTCCTCCTCTACAGACCTGTCTCTTGATAAGCTGTGCTAATAGTCATCAATTGCTCCCGTACGCTGCCAAAGTCGACTATATCAAGACATAACACCTGGCTTAGGTCTATATACAAGCAGGCCAGTTGGAATTCTACAATCTCAACATCATTAGCATCTTTCAACATTTGGTCAAATTGCTCCACTCCATTCCTCCTCAATTGGCTCTAAAAGTTGATTTCTCAGCTTTAAAAGAGTCTTTCCCTTCTCTGAAATATCAGCAGGAGTCCACGCTTTTCTGTGTTTTCTCTCTTTTGGCCATTCAAAGTCAATAAGCACAGACAACCCAGTCGCAGTCGTAACCTCCACATGCATTTTATTAGCCCCCACTCCACATTCCCTCTTGCCTAACTGAGACTATTAAGAACCTCTGCGAAGGTGGGTCTGCCTGCAGGTTCCTGGCCTCTGCAAGCCTCAATGAGCGCTGCGTACTTCCTAGGCAGAGTGGTACTGACCTCCAGCCTCGCAGCTCCTCGAAGTGTGCGATCTCTTATGTCTGCTGGGTCTATGCCATCGAATGGTACTTGCCTGGTGACCACCTCCCATACCAGTGTGCCGAAGGCATACACATCCACAGCCCCGTCATAGGCCTGCTTCTTGAATAGCTCCGGAGCCATGTAGCTCGGCGTGCCCGAGAACTGCATCGTCCCTGTGTTCAAGTCAGCCTGCGTGGTGCTTACTTTGAAACGCGCCAGGCCGAAGTCGCACATCTTCACGTTCAAATACCTGTCCAGCAGCACATTCATCGACTTCAAGTCGCGGTGCACAACTCCGCTTTCATGGTAAAACAGCATCACATTAGCCACTTTTTTGAGTATTTCCACTCTGTCGTCCATAGGAAAGTCTCTGCGAGTCTTATGTAGCAGGTCGAACAACGACCCTCCATCCGCGAACTCTGTCACCACTGCCAGTTTGGGCGGGGTCGAGCACACGCCCATGAGTAGGACTGTGCCTGGATGTCGCAGGTAGTTGAGCATCGCCACTTCGTTGTCGAACTCATTGCGCAGGTCGGGGGTAATGACAGGGTCTACGATGACCTTCACAGCTACCGTAGCGCCCTTCCAAGTGGCTCGATGCACCACACTAAAGCCGCCTTGGGATATCACACTGCCTAGGGAGATGTCTGAAAAGGTCACTTCGCGGATGGCCGGAGCTCCTAGTTGTCTGGCTGTGGCGGGGGCGCGGGCTTCTTCGGCGCGAGGGATGGAGCGGCCGCCGGAGGAAGAATTAGGACGCATCACACGCACAGGAGCACTGGCTGCACTGGGGGTGGACTGGAAGTAGTTCTCGAGGGCCGGCCTGAGTTGACCCTCCGCTAAGTTCCCCAAGCCAATCGGATTCCCCGCCAGTTTGAGTTCCCTGAGCGCCATGCACTGCACAATCTCCTGCGGCAGTCTCGTGATCCTGTTCCCCGACAAGTCCAGCGCCTGCAGACTGGTCAACTCCGCTATAGCATCGGGCAGTGCAGAAATGCTGTTATTGGCCAGAACCAGTTCCTCCATCAGCTTCAGTTGAAACACCTCATTGGGGATTGTAGCCAGGTCTCGGCCTGACAGGTCCAAACAGCGGCCTCCGCCCCGCTTCACTCTGCGGATGATAAGGGAAACCTCGTCCATTATTGTCCTCTAACGGATCTAATTGAATGAAGCTGGTTCTGCTGCTGTCTGCAGTCGCTGCGGCTATGACGGGCTGCGAACAGTGCTTGGCTTTGACCGACCATCACTTCGATTACCTCTACTTGATCCAGCAAAATGCCTGTGGCGGGGAAATGGAGTGCGAAAAAGGACTCAGAGACCTCACTTTCAGGTACTTCGGCAGGTATGGCAGTGCGAAGCCTTGTGAGGAAGGGCAAGTTCAGGACTGTGTGCAGGTAAAGGTCAGTATGTGCAGTGACTTAGTGGGCGATTTATGCAGGAAAACAGTCTCTAGAAAGGCGGAAATCGCTATAGACGACGATGCGGAATTCGCGAAAATACAGCATTTGCGAGGGTCTTTGAAGCAGCTGAATGCGGAAGCAAGCGAAATCCAGCGTCAACTGACCTCTGAAATCGCACACGAAAGAGCCAAGTACCAAAGCCTTCTAGACCGGCTGTCCTCGCTGCAAGACCTTTCCTAGTCTCTGTGCTTTACTGCTTAGGCGCCTCACTCTGCTTCTCCTTGATAAGTTGCCCAACAAACCGCAGTTCCTTGATGAAGTCAGTCTTGGCCTCATTGGCCATCCGTCCATACTGCCGCTTAATAGCAGTTCTGCGCTCACTGTTGGTGAGGGAGCGCCAGCCCTTGATGGCCTTGATGGCTTCCCGCCGCTTTGCGTCTTCTAATTGCTCGCGCTCTGTGCGCAGTCTGGGACTTTTGGGCTTGGCCTGAGGAGATGGGAAGTTGGCTTCCATGTACTCCTTGTCTAGGGCGGCTTTGTAGGCTTCTCGTACTAAATGCCGCTCGTGCACTACAGTAAGCAGCCGCGCCATGGATATCCTCACCTTGATGATGCGGTCTTGAGGACCTTTGCTCATTCGGTGCTGCACTTTGAACTGCTTATCTGATATCAGCAGACTTTTTTCTCGCAGCAGGACATACCACAACTTGTGCAAGTCGTCATCTGCCTTGAGCCTTAGTTCATCTGCCCGCCAGGCACGGCCAGTGGTCATCTTCTTGTCACGACTGTCAGGAGTGAACTCTGTGAGCAGGGGAACAGGCAGCTGGGACCCGATCAGTTTCGTGGCAGCGCAGCGACGGAGCAGAGTGGCGAGCATTAGATATGGCTGGCAGGGAAATAGGCTGGAAGGTAAGCGAGTGGACGATTGGAACAAAGGAAGGCTGCTTTCCAAGTGATATTAGTGGAAGTATGTGCTGAAACTACCCTAGAACTTGTGTTCTGCCTAACTTTTGCACTGAAGCTATTGAAGTCCGAATTCCATCTAAAGTCTACAGGAGAGTACTGTACTCCGCAGGACTTGGGCTCAAACTGCGCTGCTTGCAATACCCCTTCCTGCCCACCCGAGGACTCAGCCAAAATTCACTCTGCTCACGCACTTGGCGGACCAAGTCAGGAGTCATAGGCGGGTATAGAGGGTCTTTAGTGTATTTCCCCTGCTGAAAGCTGGATATCTGCCGACTGTAGCGTTGAGACTGCTCAGCAAACGAATTTAGCACTTTGTGGTCGACAGTTGAGTGGACTTTCTGCAAGTCTCGGAGCAGTTGCTGGTTTTCACGCAGAATTGCTTCGTTACGCCTGCGGCGGAAGCCGGAATTGAGGGACTTGAGGGGAGTTTCGGGGGGCGGAGTGAGGGTTGGCTTGGCCTGCGTACTGCTCACCTGCGCAATTGCTAGCATTCGGTCCACAATTTTGAGGTTTGCGGTCTCGATTTCTCTTTTCCTTGCCTTCGCTACCTTCGTAGGCCGTGCCAACGGCCTAGTCCTCGGCGCACTCATATCAATTCTCGGCCTCATAGTCCTCAACTTCCTCTCCAAGCTCAAATACCCCTGAAACACCCTACGGAGGCCTCACATCAGCTTATAAGTGGCGTGGTTGGGCAGGTCCCTGTCCGCCATCTAGAATAACTACACAAAGGCAGTCTTGAGACTGAGAAGATGGTCGATCCGTTTGTCCAGGTCTGCCCCGCCTAGAGGCGTGCGCATGACTTTAGCCTTGTAGGCGCCGTAGATCTTGTCAGGGGTGAGGCGTAGGTCTTGCACACTGCTGTGGGAGGAAGGAGTGTAGGGCGTGTAGTCGAGTTTGGCTCGGGATTTGGTGATTTGGAGCCGGGTGGGAGTGAGGGAGCGGAGGATGAGGTAGGGGTCAGGGGGGGAGTCGAGGTCTTTCACAGGGTTTCGAGCCTTGTAGCCGGGTAGGACGAAGGCTTGTTCGTAGACCAGGTGGTTGCCTACCATGAAGTACCCGTTGTGGGATGTATCCACCCCTCCATGCAGTCGCCGATACGGCACAGGCCCCGCCGCCACCAACTGCTTTTCCACATTATACGCCCCAGGCCCCACCCTCATCCCGGTGCGTTGCGCGTCCTGCGCATATTGCAGGAAGCGCCGTTCCTTAGGGAAAGTGGGAGTCTGGCTGTGTGGGGAGCGGTCAAACAGCTCTTTGCCGTCGAAGGTGAGGACGGGCTGGTTGGGACCTGGGGTCTTTTCCTTGGGACTGCGGAAGCCGAGGTCAGTTGCTCGCATCGTTAGAAATGGGCGGATGTGTTAATTAGGCCTAGCTAGAGACTGGAGGAGGAGGCTATAGGGAATAGAAGACGGTCAGAGTGAAGAGACGCTTCACTTCGTATAACACCTATTAGCGATGCTGTTTCCAAGGTAATAAGTCTGCGGAGTACCTGCTTAACAGGACCAGTTCCAGCCAATTGATGTTAAACTGCTACAGTACTTTATCACTTTACCCTCACAAGCCAGATTTCCCTATGTAGTGATGCAAAGCACAAACTGCCGATTCCAATAAACACGCCAAAAAGAAACAAGGAAAGTGCAGTTTCTACCTATGGAAGACTCAAATTGGCGGATCCACTGCTCTGGAAAGAGACACATTACTGTACGACGGAAAGGTGGTGTCGACGCTTGGGCTTGCCGACTGGCTGGATTTCTTGCAGTTTTCGCTGTAGTGTCTCGATGGTCTTTTCGAGGCCGTCTATAACCTGCTGCTGTCTCTCCACCGTCAGCTTCAAATCCGCCGCCTCCGCCACACAAGCACTATGGTCCCTCTCCACCATCCTCTCCGTAGCCAAGCGTGCACTCGTCCTGCCTCCATCTCTATACGGCGAAGCCTCCACGCCCCTTTCCTTGCTCTGTATCCTCAATTCCAAGTCCTGAAACTGCTTCTTCCAGTGCACTTCCTGTGACCGTTGCTGCTGCTGCAACTCAATCAAGCGGGCTTGCGCCTGTGTCAGTTGCCCACTTCTTCCCCCTCTGTCTTTCGCAATTTCGCTGTCTTCATACTTCTTGTGCAAGTTGGAGAAGGAAATGCTCGAGTGGATTGCAGGATTAGCGACCGCTTCAGAGTTGATGCTCGTATATCCACTCACACTGGGGGAGAGTTGAGGCTTTGTGCGGAAAGAAGCCTTGACATCCGCAGCTTTCTTTAGCGATTTGAAGGAAATCCAGGACCCCGCGGCATCACTGTCCTCATCCGAGTCCATGGTGTAAATAATATGGGGGACACACTGCGAGTCCTGGTGCGTGTAGTCACTGCTCACCTGCTCAGAGGCTTGATGGAACTCGCCAACATGTGACCTGCACACAGCATTCCCAGGTACTCCCTCGAAGAAACCCGCATCCAGCTCTGTAAACACCTCGCAGACGCACTGCGGTATCTAAAGCGGCTCAAACGAGTCACGACCTGGATGAAGAACCACAGGATGGCAATCAAGAAAGTCCGTGACTTCTATCGAGTGCGCTCGCAGGTGTACCGAGAAGCTGCGTTGTTTCTGAAAGAGCTGCAGGGCTGGCAGGCCACAGTGCTGCGCAGTGCGCCTTATGCGGTGGACTTGGCTCGAGCTTTGCTGCACTCTGGGGAGTACCCTGACTTCCCGCTGTGTAGGTTTCCTATACCGCTGCCTGCTCCAGACCCTGATAAGATCAAACGACTCCTCGAGCACCGGCTATTACTCTCCGAACTGCCTCCCTACCTGCAAATCGAGTACCATCCACCCAGATACCAGCCCAATCGTGTGCAACTGACCTACCCCAACTGCTACTCCCTGTGTCTCTCCCTCATCGCCTCCAACCCGCGCGAAACTCAGATCAACTTCCGCAATATTCGCTGGATCGTCACTGACTTCGACTACCAAACTAAAGGCAAAAACAAGGAAAAATCCCTGCTAAAAGCGAAGGAAAAGGCCACTTTGGTCGCTAGTTTCAATGAGTTAATAGGGACTGTGGACCCGTATGAGGCGATTAAGGTGCTGGATGAGCGATTAAGGCGGCTTGCGATTGTAGGCGCATTGAACGAACTCCGTTTGCAAGCGCAAGAGCTGAAGAACACTTCATTCGCTGGGATAATCACCAAAATCGACTATCAAAAGGAGCGAAATATCCGTCTGGAGTACTGGTCGGAAACTCTGGATTTCCCTGAAAAGCCCTCTTTCAGGTTCGAAGTGAAAGGCAGTCTATTGGAATTCACCCACATTCCGTCCCTTGAAAACTTGCCTTTGTTTACACAGCAGGATGTAAATCTCGCACAAATGATGAATAAGGCGATTGAACTGCATAGAAGTGAGCGATTGAGAGTGATTTGGAAGGCTTATAATGCGCACTTTGGGGAAAAGATGCAGACGGAGGAGGGGGTGGAGGAGGGGACTGCGCAGGTGGAGCAGGACATGGTGCGGATTTGGACTTTTGGAGGCTGGAATGTGTGTATTTCCATTCAATACGAAAGCGGGCTGACCCTCCTTTCCCTCGGCACCAGCAGTCCTCTGCCCTGGTCCAAGTCCCTGCCCCACCTCTGGTCCCAACTGCCCCATTTCCGTGTACAAATCCTTTCCCAGAAGCTTCAATCCGTACTAACTCTGAAAGGACTCAGTCTGCTGCAGCACCCTATGCAGTTCCAAACTGGGTACTATGCAGGACTTTGTGAGTCTGCTGGGATGGAGGTCGAGGAAATGGCGGGGAGTAGCGATTTTGAGCGGTTTGTGATGACTGGAAATGTGTGTCCGGCGACTGGACATATGTGGAGCTTCGTGTTACGCATACATATTGAGGAAAAGGCGCTTGGGCAGCCTTTTGACCTGCTGATTCCGCATGTGAAGTTCCATTTCTTGCTCTATGAGAACCAATACGAGGTGAAAAGCTGCCCGATTCCCGCAGAAACGCACAAAAGCTTGCTGTCTTGTCTCTGGACAGCCGTGGAAACCTGCGAAAGGCTTGGCATTCTCCTCGGTTTCCCTATCCTTTCCCTGTCCACGCCCGACCTCACCAGCAGTTCTCAGAGCCAAATCGACTTCCGCCTAATCCGTCAAAACGAGTCCTACCCGATTTCCGTCAGCCTCGAGAAAAACGTGGTCAGAATCACAGTGAGTGACTTTTCGTGCAGTTTCGGACTGATAGAAAATGAGAGAAGTGTGGCGGTGGCGAGGAGCAGTAATGACTCGGTGACTGCAGTTACGCTGGATTCTGCGAGGAGTAAGCTGGAATTGGTACTGAATTTGTCACTGATATTTCACAGGAAATTCCGAATTTCCAAACTCGGCTTAGATCGACTTGAGCAGCTCTTCGACTCTTTCCGTCTGCATCGACTCATCATAGGCGAGCCCTTGCACGCCTCTCTGCAGTCCCTCAGCAAGCGCGGCATCAAAGTCACCACTTTGACCCACGAACAGGCTGTAGTCTCTTTCCCTAACACCAGTGTGACGATGAAAACTGCCGTTGAAAGGTCCAGTAAAGGCCAGAAATTCTTCTATTTCTCTATTTCGTCTCAGCCGAAACTCGCGAATTCGAACCTGGTCGAGTGCATGACTTTCCTCGGCCACCGCTTATCCCTCCCTGAAGTACTGGAAAAGTACTCCTTATCCTCCTTATTCCAAAGCTGCCTCACTAAGGCTTTAGGGAAATACGCCCAAGACGCAGCCAGAGTGGAGTACAACAGTGACTCCTACGATAGTTGCGGGTTCCATGTAGTGCCTGGAGACTTCGACCAGGTCACATTGACATACATGAGGAGCTACGCTGTGCGCTTTACAGTGGTCACAGAGTGCAGTTTCGAGGTATTTGAGCCAGGGCATTGCAACCCGCAGGTCGGCGTGTTGGAGAAGTTCGTGGATATGCTGCACCACTGCTACTCCCGCACAGTCAGCAAGGACAAGGAATTCTCAGAGCATAAGAACCCAGTGGAGACGCACAACCCCAAGCGGCCGCAGTTCCTGCAGCTGTTTAAGCCTGACTACGTCACTGAGTCTTTACTACTGATCCTCGAATTTATGAACATTCAGTATATCCTGAAGAAAACCAGGGAAACTGCTATGGATACATTGAAGGCGTTTTACGGACAAAACCGCATTGTGGTGGCTTCGAGGGCGATTGACCTTTCTGTGAACTTGCAAGATGCGAGGCTGGCTTATCTCTCGACGGGCAGGTGGGGGATTAAGCTGGAGACGAGTCGTGGGGAAATGCCGCTCTTGCTGCGCCTGGCGCTATCGCTACAGGGCGGACCTCCTCATTTGAACAGAGTGCTAACAGGGTTCTTCGACATAAGCGTGAAACGGAGAAGCATGTCTCAGCCCGCCTACCTAATCGGGTGGTTCCAGGTGCTCCTACTCCCCTTGGCACTGGTGGAGATGTTCGCAGAGTTAATGCAGCAGACAGACCTGGACATCCGTTTCGACGCGCTGCAAGTGATATCCAGTGAAGAGGTGATTTTCGCAGTGCGGCAGAATTCGCGAGTACTGAAGGTGCAAGTACTGCCGGGGAACCAGCTGTGCCAGGTGTTGTCCCTTCAGTATCGGATAGAAGAGTTTCCTGGCCTGCTGCCCAGCCTGTTCCTCAGTCCTAAGGTCTAACTAGCCTAGAACTCTCATGGCGACCGCTATCAGCCATATATTGGAGCCTGCACACCCTGTTTCCATATCGTAAAGAACTACCACCCTTCGCAAATCAAAGCTATTAACACTGCGCCTTCCTTCTACGCTGCCGAATCAGCTTGACTCGTCTCTGTCTGAAGGACCGGATCTCTAGCCAGGTTAGGAATTGGTCGTAGTGGTCTTCCTCAAAGTGCCAACGGGGCTCTTCGTCCAGTTCCACTCCGCAGAACCCGCAGATTCGAGTGTCGTCTATGAGAGCTACGTTGCGCCGGGAAAAGCGATCGAGCTCGGGGAAGCGCTGGCCGTCGCGGTTCAGTCGAATTCGGTGCTGGAGCTCTGTAAGAGTGGAGGAAAGGTAGTGGCTGGCTTCAGAAAGAGTTCCAAAAGACTCCTCTGGTAGAGATCTTTCTGTCGCTCCTGTATGGACCTTACGACGGAATGCTTCTGTAATGTTCTGGAAGGCGTCAGCTGCATCAGAATTCGGGTTCTTATCCGGGTGCAGCTTCTAGGTGACTCGCACCAGAGCTAAACGCCGGTACTCCTGCTTGATATCAGTCTGAGAGAAGTTCTCAGTGGCCACTTGCGAGTAGAAGTCGTCCATTTCGATTAAATGGTTATAACCTAGGTCCATTACCCACCCTCTCTGAACTCAAGTCTGTATATAGCGCTTCTAAGGGTATGAAGCAGGCTAACGGGTGATTTTGGGGTAGTTTTGGTGGGTCTATCGAGCTGTTCAGGTATGAGGTGACGCTTGAAGAGTGACTGCAGAGTATTAAAAACGCCCAATCAGCGATTGCTAGGCAGTTTAGAAAAGCCTGCAGAACAGCCTTATCGTTAGTGACGATTTCAGTCTGAAACCGTAGCGGTTTGGAGCACGGAATTAAACTTTTGGGTACCTAACTTAAGCTACTTCATATTCGTCGGCTTGTGGAGGTTTGCACATAGCCACCTAGTGCTATCGGCAGGGTGCAATTTCCCTCTATCCCAGTAGTTGCAGTTATTTATTTAGGCGAGTGTGGAATTTGAAGCTTTATCAGCTTATGTGTTTCCTACCTTGCTCGAACGGATGTTGTTTTTCTATTAAGGAAAAATTTGCGAAAGCGATTCCTATGTAAATAAGCCAAATTTGTCTGCAAAAGCTCACAAATTGCATAGAATTACACCCCAGTTCCCACGAATTCCCTCAATTCGATGCTCTAAACAGCATTTCCGCGCATCAACCCCACAGCTCATATACCCTTCTCACCTACAAGAAGTGCAGCCCAAGGCTCACAGCCGCCTATTACCTCGCCATTATGCTATCTGGGCTCAGGCGTGCCCTGGCCGTCACCCAGCACTACCACGGCCGGATCCTAATCGACGAAAACCGGTCCTTCGCCAACCCCAACTCCCTTTCCCTCGTACTCCCCCACCCAGTCCCTCTTCCTGAAGCAGGAAAAAGGCAACTTCGACCAGGCTGCCCAGCTCCTCAAAGAGACTCAGTTCCGAGTGCTGAAGAGGCTGGAGAGCCGCTCGGCTCCGCAGCAAGAGGTGGAGCCGGAAAAGTCTGGCGACTACCTCTATTTCTCGGTTTCAGACCCGCATTTCACTCTCCGTCGCAAAGCAATCGCTAAAGACGGGTCTACTGGCGACATTGAAACAGTGTTTGACACTCTGGACCTGCCGCATGTGAAGGGAAACCCTGAAGTGGCAGCAGCCATAGGGACTCCCATAGTCCGTCTGAGCGACAACCACCAAAAAGCCCTGTTTATCGCAGATGTTAACAGGACTGAACGGCCTGTAATGGGCATAAAAGACCTCAAATCCGGCAAAATCACTGAAATTCTCCCTAATGTCTGTGGCGCGGAGTGGAGTAAAGACGGGAATTCCATCTTTTACAGTCAGCCGGACAGCCTAAATCGCCCACATATCATCAAAAAGCACTCTTTGGGTACTGATTTCAAGCAAGATCAGGTACTTTTGACTGAGCCGGACGAGGCTTTTTACCTGGATTTGTCTCAAACGAAGGATAAAAAATACACACTTCTGTACTCGAACTCCAAAACGACCAGTGGAGTTTGGGTAGTTGACAGAGAAACGGGGCAAATGAGGGAAGTGGTGCACAAGAGACAGGGAGTCAGGGTGTTCCTCGAACATAACCGAGTGACTTACATGTAGGGCTATTTTTACCTCGTTACAAACGCAAATCGCTGTCTCGACTACAAAGTCCTAAAGCTACAAGTGGGCCAGCCTCTCCTACACGCTATCGACTTCATCCCCTACGAAGTAGGCAAATCCATCGAAGAAATCGACATGTTTGAGCACTTTTTAGCCATTTATTACCGACTTAACGGCCTGCCGAGAGTCAAAGTGTGCGATATCAAGACTGGAGAGTTCCATGAAGTGGACTTTAGGAGGAGGGAAGATGTGTTTTCGGTGGTGCCGGGGGTTAACCTAGAGTACCGCAGCCAGACTATTCGCCTGATATATAGCTCTCCTCTGTGCTACTCCAAAACTCTCGAATATGATATGAAAGCGAAGAAACTGTCAGTCCTAAAGACCACTACTCTAGACGGTCCTCACATCCACACCTCCAAACTGGTCTGTCGCCGAGTAGAAGTCCCCGCCCACGACGGCAATACCATCCCCCTGACTCTCTTCCACAACAGAGAGGTGGCGAAGGACCGCAAAAACAGAGTGGTTTTGAAGGGATATGGCGCTTATGGGACTTTTAGTGATAATCAGTTCAAACTGGCGGAGTTGAGTGCGGTGGAGGAAGGGTGGATTGTGGCCACTGCGCATGTACGTGGAGACGCGGAAAAGGGCAGAGAATGGCACGAAGCAGGGAAATTCGCCTCCAAAAGGAACAGTTTCGAGGACTATCTGAGCTGTGCGGCCTACCTAATTGCCGAGGGATACACGAAATCGCAGTATATGGCTGGCTGGGGAGCTTCAGCAGGAGGCCTCCTAGTGGCTCAGACGATCAACAGACATCCAGAGCTGTTCAAAGCCGCAGTGCTGGAAGTGCCCTTCGTAGACGTGCTGAATTTGATGCTAGACGAAGGTCAGGCACTGACTCTGCCTGAGCGAGAGGAGTGGGGCGACCCTCTGCACGACCCTGCCATATTCGACGAAATGCGGAGTTATTCTCCCTATGAGAACCTTTGGCATACGGACTACCCGGCTTTGTATATCACTGCAGGACTGCGGGACCCGAGAGTGCCGTATTGGAGCATTGCGAAGTATGTGAAGCGGCTGAGACAGAGGATGATGCCGAGGACGGGGGCGAGATTTGGGAAGGATGATGTGCTGTTTGAGGTCACGGACTCGGGACACTTTGGAGGCGGGGATAAGTTGAAGGAAGAGGCGTTTCTCTGGGCTTTCCTAGGCGCCCAAATCCCCTCTCCGCACTTGAATCTAGACTAGGAGTAGTAATGTGGCGAGGGACATTTCTGCTGCTTATGTGTCTAGGCCTGGAGTGGCCTGCCTCAGGCCGGTGGCAAGACTGCAGAGCCACCCTGCACTGCGCAGTTGCAGGCTACGAGCAGGTCGCCCTGGATTGGGCTTCAGAGTTGCATTTCGAAGAAGCACTGCAAGGCTTGGAAGTGGTATTGCAATGTCATGCGGACTTATCGAGTGCTTGCGCACCTCTGGTTCCCTTAACACCCTGGGATGCGACGGATCCAGCGAGGAAAGTCGCCTGGAAGTTACGTGAATTTTTAGCGGAATTGGAAGAGCCACAGAGTGGTTTAATCCCTACCTGGGACTATAGAACTATCCAGGATCCGACTAGCTGCTTCCAAGAAATACAACAAGCTCTGGAACTCACGAAGGAGCAGTCTGAGACGGACTCAGGACTGGGGTTGGAGGAGGCTAGAGAGGTGCTGGGGAGTCTACGGGCAGTGGCGGAGGCCTGCAGAGTCCTGTCTAGTTAGGGCTAAGAATGGCGTTTGAGTCTGTGATTTCCCTGTCTATGTAAGTCCTACTCAGTCAACTCTGCCTCGTGCACCTGTCCTACATCACCTTCAAACACCTCAACTCGCCTGAAAACCTGCAAGACGCAGCCTCCAGTCGCAAAGCCCACTCCAAACTGCTGCTCCGCTGGGTGATTTCCCTACTAGTGGTGTACCTAGCGGAGCCCATAGCCAGGCTGCTAGACTGGCTGCCTCTGTTCCCTCTCTTGAGAGTGGTATTTGTAGGATTGGTGCTGCTGGAAGGGAAGTTCGCGGTGGGAGTGGGGAGGAGGTGTGAGGCCTACTTGGGGACTTTGGAGGGGAAGTGTGGGTGGATATTTGACTACTTGGAGGCTGGGAGTGTATATGTGAGGGTGAAGTTGGCAGTTTGGATGCTGAAATGGGCGCAACCGGTCCTCAAAAGGGCGCAAAAACACACAATCAAGGAGATTTTGAGTCTTTGCGAAGCCTGTAAAGCCGCAGTTCCAGCAGAAACCGAGGATTTGGCCTCTCCCTGTCTTTCTCCAAAGGAAGAAACAGCCGATTTCAGCCCCAGCCCGCCCCCCAACATCCCCAACTCCTCCATTATCTCCTGCCGCAGGCTGGAAACCAGCAATTCCCAGTCCTCCCTAAAGACCGATACCTCCTTTTCCCTCCCACCCAAGCCTCCACAAGGCCCAAATGCCCTATCCCGCACTATAACAAGCAGCAAACTGCGCCTGGAATCCAAAGAAAGTGTCTGGACTGTCTCTATTCTGCTCCAAACGAAGAAAGCCACTCGAGCTGAGCCTGCCCTCTACACGCCTCACAGTCTGTGGTTCGAACCGGGCCGGAAAATGCTGTTTTGGCAGGCGGTTGGGGAAGAAAACCCTCACTCTGAAGTGGTTTTGACAGCGAAAATACCGCCCAAATCCTCCCTTTTGCTGCACATTGAGTGCATGGATGGGCTGAAAGTGGTGAGATTCACGGACCCGGAGCGGTTTGCGACCTGGTCGCAGAGACTGATCAAGGCCGTGGGCAGGTTTTAAGCCTTATGACCAGTAAATAGCAGAGAAATGGCTGTTTTGGTAGGCGGAGTTGAGATGATATCGGAAATATAGACGGAATTACCGCTAAACTTGCTTGATTTTTATCGTTTTTCCTCGATTTGTAGTCAAAAAGTAGAAAAAGACAGTTAAAATAGGGAAAAGCCTATAAAAATGATCGATTATGCCTCAATCGTATCCACTCCGCAGGAAACTGAGGTGTTTTCTCTACTCAACCAACTCCGTTTCACAGGAAAAGGCTTCGAAAGTGCGCTAAATGCCCATTTCTCAGCGTTACAGCAGCTTTTGCAGGCTGGGAGAGGCGCGGGACTGAGAAATAGTGAAGACTTGCAGAGTGCACAGACGTTAATTGCAAATGCACTGTTGAAAGTGCAGGGAAAGGGAGATTACACTCGCCTGCATCTCTCTCCAGGACTCTGCCAAGCTGCTCGGGACGTGGTTTGCAACTTAGGGACTTTCGGTTTCATCGCCCCAGTGGAAGGCGGAGCTGAGAAGACTGAGGCCTGGGCCGTGAGTTCTTCCTTCTACCCGAAGTACGGCCGACTCAGTGCTTTTCCGGTGCTCGAGAACTTCGCCTATGGCTTTGCCAATGCGATTGAAGCTCTGTGCGCGATGTTGGCTTCCTCCACTCCAGATATACATGGAGACCCGGGGAACCTGTTCAGCCCGCAAGTCCGCGTAATAGGCCTGGCTGCGGGCAGTCATCAGTCTATGCGGAACTGCCTAGTCCTTGTATCCTGCGGCAACTACTTCGAAAAGAAGGCAGGAGAGCCGGAGAGACCCACTGTCCAGGCGACTTCTGAGTTCTACCCTGCAGGGTTAGGGAAGTCCATAGTGCGGGTAGGCTCCAGGTAGAGACAAGAGACTGGCGCTGAGGCAGTCCGAGCCCTCTGTTCCTATCTAGACAGCAGAACTGTCAAACTGGCCGACATCGTAAAGGCAGAAAACAGCCTAGTGCCCAGCGAGCAGCTCGCCAGGGTCCTAGAAGACATAGTGGGCCCAAAGCAAGGCAAGTGGCTACTTCCGAAGCTAAGTGCTGGGCAGAAACTGGTCCCTGTAGGCTTCCTGGAATCCGCTTTACACACGTTAAAAACGCGAATTTACCAGGAAAAAGAGGTCCTGAAGTCTTTACGCCGACTGAAAAGCCTGATCCAGGACTCCCTCCGCATAAGTCTATTGGAGGCTTTCTACCGTATGGTCCCGCCGCACTCCCCTCGACCAGATAGTTTAACCAAGGACCAGATAAAGGCAGGGCTAAAGACCCTCGGCTTCCAGCTGAACTTGCACGAAATCGCTACCATGTTATCAGCCTTCGACACAGACAAAGAAGGCTGTGTGCCTGCGTACTGCTGGACCAGTGCTCTTTGCAGTGTGCAGCCTGCCAGCCGCAAGGCTCAGTTCTCGCCTAAGGCCGGCAGTCCCCGCAGTCCCACTAAGAAGGCGATTCCGCTGAGTGGGAACTTTTCGCTGTGCAGTTCGCAGGCGTTTGGGACTGCGGGAGTGTCGTCACGGCCTTCCACCAGTGCGTCGCTGCTGCAGCTGCATAGAAGCCTGTCGCCCAGGCTGAGGACTGAGGATAGTGGCTTTATCAGTGATGTGAATGTCTCCAAGGCCAGTTCGTTGCAGCCTCCGTTAGATGCGCAGGCTATATTGAGTGTGCCGCCCGGTCCTCGTCTCCTGCAAGCTGCTAAAGTGCTTACTAACCTTAGTGCGCCAGTCACTCCCTTAGAGGAAGAGCGACTGATGCGTAGCCTGGGCTCGCACGTCTATTCCGGCCCAGGCAGACAGCACGAAATCCTCGGACAAGTGGACGCTGGAGGAGTGGTGACTGTGAGGAAAACCGCAGGTCCCTGGGCCAAGGTCGCAGTGGGTGCACTGGAAGGCTGGGTGCCACTGCAACACCTGGACAGTACACTTGATAGGAAGGTGTACCAGGAAAAGGACTGCGAGGTGCAGACATTCCCAATAGCCCGAGCCACTGCCACAGCGACTGTGTACCTGCGGCAGGAGCCGGGTTGGGAGGGCAGAGCCGTCAGGAAGGTGAAGCCGGGGGAAGTCACGGAAGTGCTGGGAGTCAATAACCGCTGGCTGAAAGTGCTCTGCAGTTCTGGCTACAAAGGGTGGATCCCGCAGGCAGCCACTGACCTGCACGACTTCCGCCCGCCCCCTGTGTCTGCCAACACCCAGTCCTGCGCCACTTCCCCAAGCACCACTCCCACTCCGTCCTTCCAGAAATGGCTGGAGACCATTCGCCCGGCTATACTTTCCAAGGAAACTCAGCAGACTTTTAGCTGCCGGATAGAGGCGAAAATGGCTGCTTTGGGCGAAACGCAGTACCAAGACTTAGGAGAGCGGTTGCGAAAGCGCCAGTTTCGGATGCGGCTAATCAGCTCCTGGATGCACTTAGCCACCAGCAGAGCCTTTTCGTAACTCCTATATAGTCGCTGGAAGGATACTTCTAAGTCCGAAGGCGAGTACTCCCAATGGTCCAAAGCCCAAACCTCTCAAATCGCCTCCCAGCGAGACACTCTCCGGGCCCAAATTTCAAACACTCGGTCCATTCTGCGAAATCAACTTTCCTCCACTGCCCAACTCGTCCGCAGCCAAACTGCTTCCCTACTGCTGAAAAAGAGGACAGAAACTCAGGAACTCTTGGAAAGCCGCACTGCTGTGGTGCAAAGGTCGAGACTTGTTATGACTGCTTCGATCAGGTTGAAGGCGGAAAGTATTAGAAGTCGGAAGCAGGAAGCTGCAGGGATGGTTCGGTCGTGGAGTCTGCAGGCGAAAACTCGCACTTTAAGCCCTAACAATTGCTAATTCTCATAGTAATTTCCCAATTCTGCGGAATTTCTGCGACTTTTTCGATGCATAGAAAACATTGAAAATCACAATTTCTGGTAATTGGCCGTTTGAAGTCCTTAAAGTGGACTTTCTGGTATAGTGCAATTGCTATGTTTCTATCTGCTCCTAATAACTAGAAAGCACGGGCGCCATCACAGCGTACTCCTCCCGACTCACATATTTGCTGAGTTGGGCTCGAGGCACCCAGGCCCAGTCTTCATACTGCGCTGGCAGCTTCTTCACATTGCCACTGAGCAGCACGCTCTGGAAGTAAAAGGTCTTGGAGCCCTTTATTTCCTGCACCACGGTCTCGCTGTCTCGGGTCATTTTGTACCGGACTTCCAAATATCGCTCCAGTGCGGGGTCCGAGGAACTTGGGAATAGTATCTTCAACCTGCGGAAATACAGGTCATACAGCGTCTCCTCAAAGGTAAGCGGCCTGGTAGCCGTCCTGGATACCGCCGCACTGCTCTGAGAGTGAAACAGCGGCAAGGGTCCCAAATGGTGCACTTTCACCTGCTCCAATAGCGCTTCTTTCCGTATTTCTTCCTTTATAGTGTCTAAATTGCGTCTGCCGTATGCGGGTTTGTGGGGAAATTCCCACTTTTGAGTGATTTTGTCTTTGAACATCAGGAAAACGCGGTTTCCGCCGGAATTGGCGATGCTGTGGGGGTCCGCATCCATAGGGTCGGCGTCTAAATAGTGAAAAGAGCCCGGCACATACGGGTACGGCTTCCCTTCATCCAAGTTCCTCCTCGCTATCAGCCTTCTCATCGCGACTTCCTCCGTAAGCGTCTCATCCGGCGGCAGTTCATAATCCACCAAACTAGCCTCCGCAATGAAGTACATATTATGCGCGTCCCAGGTCTTATGCCTTACCTTGGAAAAGGCGATGTCCCGCTCGTGCATGGTCATCCAGATTGGATCGCGGGCCACTACTAGTCCGATGTTCACTGCGTAGCCGTCGCGGGTGACGCTTTGGTAGGAGTCGACGGCGGAGTCTTGGACTTGCTTGATGCGGCCTTCTCGCTTTGTGAATTCAATGGTCATCCGCTGTGCTGCGAGCTGCCTGTCATTGAGCAACAGCGCAGGCCTGGTCAAATGCGGCGGTAAGCGGGGGTTATTCTGCGGCAAAATATCATCCAACTCCAAGAACTCTGCCAACTCCGGGTACTTATGAATGGGGTCGTCCTTGGTGATTTTCGCCCATAGTTCAGGCGATACTTTCTCCTTCATTTCCTTGTATGTGAAGTGACGAAATGCACGTCCATCCGCGTAGTCTGACCCCATGTCGATCAGCTTCTGCACGAGTTCTGGACGGAGTTTGTCCTCTGCGAAGCTGCGGGCGCCGAGACAGCGCAGGGCAGTGCGCAGCATCTTTATAGGAAATGAAGGGTGGACGCTATTGCTGGGCTGCTGTGGGGAATAGCAATAATTGGGCTTGTAATGTTGGGGGAAGTTGATATTTTGGGACAAAGTCCGAGTTGCTTCCTTATCCACTACGGTTTCCGCCGTTGCCACTCTTTCCCTGTCTCTCTACGCCGACTCACCCTCATCGGCCTCGCTCACCTGCACAAACTAACCCTCCCCTACGTCTCCATGCGCAGTTTCCGACAAGAATTCCTAGAAGCCATCGAGAAACTCAACCCCGCCCCTGAGCCCATCCAACCTCTTCAAGACTTACTGCAGGAGGGGGAGACGTGGAGCCCTGTGGCTGAGAGGTGGACTAAGGCGGAGTTCGTGGAAAGCGTGGGGAGGGCGTATGAAAGCTTGTATCAAGCGAAGGAGATACAGGTTATGAAGTGGATGAAGGACGCGAGTCGAGAGAGGATCGAAAACGCTCTACTGCAAGACTTACGCATCCACCTTCTAACCTTCAGAAGCAACCGAGACCCTGACCGCTCTCCAGGCGAATACCGATCTATATACGTGACTATCTACCAAGACGACTCCTTCCAAGCAGTTTTAACGCATCACAGCGAACTCACAAGCCACTTTTCCCTCTCTTTTCCCTTTATATACGATCGCGCGCGGCTGCCAGATGCAGGGCGGAAGCAGACTTTAGAAGGACTTTTGGACTCATTGGTGAAATTTGTGGGTAAACTGGGCCCTGCAAAGCTGCAATATCCAGACTCCTTGAGTCCAAGAAGAGTCGCGAAACTCACAGAAACGATGGAAAATCTGCATAAAAAGGCTGCTTTGGCAGCTGATTTTTCATACACGGAAGTGCTGAAAGGCGTTTTGCCGCCTGTTTGCCACATATGTCGCAGTTGCAAATCCGGGTCCAGGCCGTTAACGTGTTCCAAACATTATGCTTGTACTGCGGACTATAATGCTGGAAATTGCACTATATGCTCCTATTCCCCTGCCAATCCCAGCCTTCCCTTGCCTTCCCCCATTGCATCTCCCCCGTCTATAGCTATGTCCAGTCTTCCAGCCAATCCCAAAGCAGCCGCTCAGTGTCGCATCTGCAAGCGCGACCCGAGATACACAGAGATCGTGCAGATTGCCAGTTGTGGGTGCATGTGCTTTGACTGCTGGAAGGCCTATATCAACACCTATGTGTTTGTCCCTGAGAGAGTGCGCTGTCCATGTGATAATTGCGGGGTTAATGTTGAGAGTAGGAATTTGATGAGGAAATTGAGATTGGAAGTAAGGACTTGTTCGAAGTGTGGAGAACAAACAGAATACATCAAAGCCTTCAAATGTCCCCAACACTGCCAGTGCTGTTTCTCCTGCGAATTCACCCTGCAGGGCGACTCCCAGTCCTGTCCCATCTGCAAGGGACAGAAAACCGCCGGTCTGGCCTGCTGCCAAGGCAGCGGCTCCGCCAAGTCAATGGACGGCTGCAACCACATAGTACACATCAACTGCTGGAAAAACAGCGGAAACAGGTGTCCTGTCTGCCCCCCGCCCGCTAATCGCATCTAATTTCCCTTTATTTCTTACTCCCGCGGGCTGCTTTCATCTTCGGGGGAGTCCGTTGGATCCGGCTTCTTGTCTGAAAAGCGTGTTTGAGTCGCGTTTCTTCGATTTCGACCTGTGGCATAGAGGACTGAAGCAGGCTTATCTGCATATTTTGGGGAATTGGGGGCCCTTTGCCCCTGGCTTCCAGACCTATTTTCGACTTCGAGACTTGGGAGGACACTTGCGACATTGGGAGGATTTGGGGAGTTCTGGGCACTTTGGGCTTCGCTTTGAACTCCGCGGGAGTGGCTTCTCGCTTTTCAAGCGGCTCTACAGGGTCAGTAGGGGTTTTGGGCTCTGTGAAATCCGCACTTTCCTGGACTTCCGAGTCTCTTTTCCTTTCCGGGACTTTGACTTCTTCGGGTAGAGATGAAACACTGTCTCTTTCTTCACTGAGGGAGAAGTCCTGTCTTAGGAGTTCTTCCCCGATTAACCCCACTCCGTCCTCTTCCACATCGTCTTCGTCGTCGGAAATTTGCTCCGTTTCATCGTCTTCGTTGCCTTCTTGGTCATCATCATCTGCATCTTCATCTGATAAGGAACTTTCCTCACCGTCTGCATTCAACTGGTCGATGATGTACTGAATTTGCTTTTGCAGCATTTCGTCGGAATTGCTGAGCAGTCTTCTCAACTTCGTCTCCAGTCCCATGTCCCGCGCCCTCACCTTCAGCACTGGTCTTGACAGTATGGAATACAGCGTGCCATTAATGTACGTCCTCACCTGTGGATTTTCATGTTCCAGCAGCGACTGCAGCAACTGCAGCACTCCCAAACTCAAGTCTTCACACGTGTTCTTCCCAGCAGTCCTCAGCGACAAGTTCATCAGCAGCGCAGTGCTGTACTCGAGACTGTACTCGGACAGGTCTGGGGAGTGGTGCAGTACGTCGCAGAGCCACTCTATCATGTGCAGGTCGATCATGGTGGCTTGGGGACGTCGGCGGAGGGACAGTTTTTGAAGGGTGCCGATTGCGTTTTGGCGTAATGTGGTGTCTTCGGACTCCTTATATAGGACCTGTATAAGTGCCTGGACCATCTGTGAATCCTGCAGCAAATAAGTCCTTCCCCTACACTCACTCGCAAACACATTCACCAGTTTCGCCAAGTAGTCCAGCAGTCTAGGTCCGCAGTCCAGCAAAAACCCTGCCAGTCGCTCCTCCCCTGCCCTCAGCAGGTCCTTTCCTATATAGTCCTGCATTACTTCGCGTCTAACAGAGGCGGGAGTGCGCGTCAAGCGCCAGCGAAGGGCTTGGAGTAGGGCGCAGCGCTTCCAGTCGTCCATACGAGCGAGACCTGTTCTGATTTTCGAGTAGTCCAAAGGAACTAATTGTTCCTTTTGAGCCACTGGGATTAAAGAACTGGTATTCGAAGTCGTGTCATCTCCTGGAGCAGTCAAAAACCGCTCGAATTCCGCTAGCCGTCTGCGAACCGCAGACAAGTCGCAAGAGCTTTCCCCGCCTATATGGTCCAGCAGCTGTTTCCCCATCTGCAAGATAGACAGAGAGAAGGCCGTCCACTTGTTTTGACTTTCCACCAAAGCGGACTTTATGTAGTTTTCTCGCTGTTTGGCTTTTCGCAGTTCTTCTTGTAGGGCGATGTTGGGGGGCGGGCCGAGGACGGAAAGGCCGGAAGGGGCCATTTTCACTGCTTTGGATTCCACGCTTTCCAGGAAGAGACGGAGGCGCTCGCGTAGTTCTGCACTCCAGGAGTGGGTGAAGAAGTGCTTGAAGGAGGGGTGGGTTTGAGGGGAGGGCACATGCGGCAGCGCATAAAACTGCAAAAACTCCCCACTCGTTTTTGACAAATCCGCCCCCTTCGTGTTCAAAAACTCCTTAAACTTCTGCAGCGCCCCCGGCCACTTCTCCTTCTGACCACTCAAAACCGGCAACGTAGTGAAGTACACCTGACAGTAGAACTCCACCTTGCCCATTTCCCCCTCGCCATAGGCCTGCGGCACGTAGCGAGTCATCCCTTCGAAGAACTTGGCGGAATCGCCGCGGTCGAAAGCGCGGAGGATGGATTCGTGGAAGGCCTTGTGGGTGGTGGGACGGACGTTGCGCCAGTTCTCTCGGAAGTGGTCGAGAGTCTCGCTTAGGCCGTTGAGGAGAAGGGCGAAGTGCACTCGCACCGCCCACTCTTGGTCTTCCATAGTTATAGGCAAGAAGGCGCAGAAAGCTGCTAATCCTGCCAGGTCTGTCCCACTCCAAGCCTATACCTCCAAAAGCAATTACTGAAAACGCTATTTCTGGCCTAGAGTCCTAAGGAAATGCACAAAACCCACTACTTTGGTCATTTAGACACTAAATCTGAGGCCTGCACCAGCGCCTGCAGGAACCTTTGCACCCGCTGAAAGCGCTTACTGCTGGTTTTGTAGTTAACCACTGCATCCGCCAAGTAAGCAGCTGCATATTCCGCCGTAAGCAGTCCATCTCCCACTAGTTTCTGAAAGAAATCCAGCAATTCCGCCATCAAATCGCCTTCCTCCTCCCCCATTTCCCCCATCATTTCGCCTAAATCCGTCAAATCCCTGCCTTCCCACGCATGCGGGTATATCTCTCTCGAGTGGCAGCGGACCAGCAGCACCAAGGCCTGCAGCAAATCCTCCGTTTCCGCCCTTTTCAGGTACCCTGTGCGGATATAGTCCAAAATGAGCTCTTCCAAAGTCTCTTGGGAGGCCGGAGTGGTGACTTGAATGCTGGAAATGCCTCTGATGATGCTTAGAGTTTGAATGGTTAGGGCCAGTTTCTTCACTGTGAGGAGCCGGGCGGAGTAGGGGACCTGGGCGAGACGGGGACTGGCGCACATCAAGTCCACTGTTTCAGTCATTCAGCTTATAATAACGGCCTGCTGGTGGCTTCTTTCTAAGACTGCATAGGGGTATTGGAGTGATTGTTGGACTAGTAAAGCACTGCTAGTAGAGTCTGTCGAGTGGCTTTCTTAGGTCTAATAGAGGGAAACAATAGAAATGAGACGCAAGTCCGATGACTCCCGCAAGTCCGATGACTCCTTCAATTGGCTAACCCTCCTAGCAGGCGCAGCACTTGGCGCCCTAGGCGGCTACTTCCTCCACAAAGCCATCAACTCTGACGAAACAGCCCCAGCACCAATCACAACCGACACTCCCGGCCCTGAAATCCGTTCCTTCCTATGCCCAATCACGCAGGAAATGATGACAGACCCCTGGGCCTGTCCCCACTGCCAATGCTTCGAACGCAAGGCCATAGTGGACTGGTTGGCTCGCTCGCCCAACTGTCCACTGTGCGGGCGCAGTATCACTGTGGCGGACCTGAGACCCAACCTCAACCTAAAGAGCGCTATTGAGGAGTACCGCTTGCATCAGTCTAAGTAGCCTATTATTCCTTGGGCAATAGGACTTTCTGTGGAGAGAGTCGTTGGGGATAGTGCAGGAGTGCCAGTTTGTAGTATGTGTTGCGAAATTGGAGGATAACAGAGGAAAGTAGGCTTTTAGTGGGAAATCTGCGTAGAATCCCTTCGGAAGTATAAGCAATTCCCTGTTTTACTGCTATATAAATATCTTCCGCCTTCTCACAACCTTCGCCCTGCAAATCGGACACTGCGCTAGTCTCTGACAGCAGCTTTCACACACATTCACATGTCCACAAGGCTCAAAAAGCACATTAGCCGCACAGTCCAGACAGACAGAACACCGCAAATCCTCGCAACTGGCCTCCAACTCCGCCTCCCTACTACTCAACTTCGCCTCCCTCAACCTCCATTCCCTTAGTTCCGCCTGCATGCAGCTAAGTCGCTTATTGAGAGTTTGGTGGCCTTTTTGCAGTTCCTGAGAGACTAGCTGCGCCTTTACCAATTGATCTTCCAGCGCTGCGTTGGTCTGCCAGGTGGTGCGTAGGTTGCTTTCCAGCTTGGTTACTTGTTCGTAATAGTCGTAGACTTGCGCTTCCAGGGAAAAGCAGTTAGCGGTGGCTTCTCTTAGCTGAATTTTTAGCTTTGCTTCTTTACTATTGGCTAATCGAATTCGTTCGTTCGCCACTTCGATTTGCTGGTCGAAGTCCGTTTTAAGGTGTTTTGTCCATTTTCGGATTTCCGCATTTTCTGTTTTCGAATTGCTAAGAGACTGTAGAGATTTCGCCAATTCGATTTCAAGGTTTTGGACTTTTTCCGCCAATATTTGATTTTCGTCTTTTGCTTGATTTAGAGAATTTCTGCATTTCTCGAAGTCAATTTGGACAATTTCCACCGATTTTGCGAATTCACAGTTTTCTGCCTGGGCTAGTTCCAGGACAATTTGGCACTTGCCTACTTCCCCATTAAGAAAGCAGATTTCCCTGGCAGCGGCCTCCTCGCAATACAGTACTTCCAGTTCTCCCTGCAGCCTTACCTTATCCTGCTGCAGTCTTTCGACTTGACTTCTCTGTTCCACTGCTAATTCCCTTACCACTTTGCATACCCGCAAAGACTCCCTTATATACCCCAAATGCTCCAAAACGCTCAAAGGCTCATTCGCCTGTATTTCCAGCAAATCCTCCATTTCCGCATAAATGCACGCCAACTGGAACTGCGCAATTTCCGCGTTCCCTGTAAGGTGCAGGGACTTTTCCAGCGCAGCGGCTGCAGGACTCCCGCTGAAAGCAGTGAAACTTGGGATCTGAGTCCACAGGTCGAGCATAAACTTCACATGGTCAGAAGCCTTGGAAGCAGTCCACTGGGACTGTTTGGAGGGAGGGGGCAGGCAGGCCCAGTGGGGAGCCGTCAATAAGGAAAAAGCAGCAGAGAGAATAGACATTATTATCGAGGATTCAGTCCTGGGAGGAGGCTGCAGGAGGCCTAAGCACTTTGGTACAGTGCAAAGCCGCGTTCTTGGGCCAAACCGACTGTGAGCGGTTTCATTACGGCCTAAAAGACTATAACAGAGGTTCAAAGTTGGCAAATGTATGGGAAAACGCAGTTTCTCTATATCCCCACCCCTGAAGCACATTGAAGCGGACTGAATTAGCTCTAGCTAAGAAAGCAGCAGAGTGGAGGAGGGTAGGGAGGAATCGCCCTTGGAAGTGTCAGTAGCAGGCGGCTATTTTGCATCTAGCTGTATCCCTTTGCACAAATCTCCTTCAATATGGTGACTTTAAGTCGAAGTTCAGGACTCTTAGTGACTAAAACAGGCCTTTTTGACAAATCTTCTGAACAGATTTGCACTCATTAAGGCTTTTCGCCGCTTCCCATTAAAACCTCCCAGCCACTTTATTGACGTCTTCCCTGAGAAGCCCGTTTTCCTTACATTCTCTTGTAGCAGTCCAGACGCCTTCTGTGACAGTTCAAAATCCCCCTCCAAATACTTCTCGCTTAGATGTCCAAGCCTACTTGCATGTCGCAACGACACTTGAATCTTGTTTATTTCCTCTCTCAGACATGTGAATGAAGCATAGGAGATGGGCAATTAGCCGCACCATTGCTTTAGTAGACTGCACTCATTCCTCGTTGCAGATATGCGAACCCTTGGTCTACAGTGCCCTTTTAGACCGCAGCGAAGGAATGCTACAGCAACAAGTGGGTCGTTCTTTCCTGTCTTATGATTGAGACTATGAGGATGGACTTAGGCGCCTGTGAGAGATTAGAGCGTTCAGAGGTATTTCAACTGCATACAGCCTTCCTATCCTTTACTGCTTTGATGGCAAGAACGGACTCATGCAGGGCAATGCTGCTATGGGCCACTCACGCGCACTGAAGCAGAAGCCATGCAAAAATGGATGCATTTATACTCAATTTCCCTCTCCATATCGTAATTAGTGGAGTTCCAGTGGGAATGCCGGCGTGCACCTTACAACTATGTCCAACAATCACTCCCCCTTCCCTCGTAGTCAATTCCAAGAGCCAATATTAGGGCCAATCGCCGACCCTAGCCACTCGCAGAGGCATTTACTACAAAGCCTGACCTGAATTCGCGCTTTCTTTGGCGGACTGGAAAAGGGACTTTCCCTGCAGTTTGCGATTGGCCCGCGGCTTAAAGCCTGCACAGCTTGAGAATGGCAGGCGAGGGAGGGACGGGTTGCAGGGCAAAGGCTGCTACATAGCCACTGACTCGAGAAGGCATATAGAAATGGGCGTGTGTACCTCCAATCAACTAACAGCCCTGTCAGTCCAGCCAACAGGCACTCCCAGTCTGGCAAAGCACCTAAAGCCTCGCCTCGTTGTCAACTCCAAGCGCCAAACAGTGCCCTTACTCGGGCCAATCGCCTGCAGTCCCCTAGCCACCCGCAGAGCCCAGATGCAGATAGGCCTGGTGTCGCCTAGAAAAGAAGAGGAGACTCGGATTGAGGCTGTGGGCAGTAGTGGTGAGGCGGAGTAGGCTAATGATTCTCTGATTTAACAGGGGCTGTAGGCGAGGGACATAATGGAGAAGCCATATAGCTCCGATGCGCCTTTTGGACCTGTTTTCGCATGGGAAAATTCCCTATATAAGCCGCGGTCTAAGCGCATAGCTTATTTCTCATGGGGAATAACTCCTGCAAATAGTGATAAAAACGATATATCGTCACTTGGACTTGCGGAATAACCAAAATTTCCCCATTTCCTTATCACATCCTCTCATAAAAAAGAGTCAAATTAGGCAATAAAATCGCTAATTCAGGCAAAATGTCCTTTGGCGCAGTTAAAAAAAAACATTCATTTTCCCTTTAAACACTGTATACCTTTGCCTTTTTGAGCTTTTCACCTGTTTTAAGGCCTTATTACGCTATTTTGTTGTATATATTGGCTTTGTATGGTTCAAACTCTGCTCATTAGTTACGTTTGCTGGACTTATTTGACTTTTGCAGTTTTCTCCGTCAACCAAGTTAGTAAATCAAGCAACTTTCCAGAATAAAGTGTCTTTTTTAGGAGAAATGTAGGGAAAACGCCGATTTCTTCGTTAATTTTACAATTTTTTGCGCTTTTTAAAGCTTTTAAGCCCAAATCTTTACATATTACCGAGTCTTTCTTCATATATCTGAAATTCTGCTAATGTTTTTCTTCCTTATGCATTACAATCGGAAAATCGCTCCTATTATGTAGCAGAAAAAGCAGAAAATTCGCAGTTATAATGTGTATTTTCTCAATTTCCCAGTAATAATACACTGATAATGAGCTTTTACCAGCCTCAGCGGTCTGCTTACTGGTCCGCTGGTCTAATTTCAAAGGCAATTTCCGTTTTTCTGCAATTGTCTTCCCCACATTTTTCCTTCTCAAATGTCCAAAATGACCTAAGAAGGCCTGTCTTGCACATAAAAATGGGAATCTGCACCTGCAAGCACCTCAGCGTTTCCAGCTCCGACCCGCGCCTCGAGTCCTGTCTAATCGTGAATTCCAAGCGAGAAACAGTGCCTGTGCTCGGACCCATCGCCGCCAGTCCCCTGGCAGTGCGCAGAGCCAAGCTGATCAAGACGCAGGCCACAGACGTGGCTTCGCCGAGTAGAGAAGAGGAGACCCTTGGGTTTGGACAGGGGAGTCGAGTGGAGGCGGAGTAGGGCTAAATCTGTTTGGTGTAGACAGGGGGCGGACTTTACTGGACAGGCGGTGAAGCTGTTCAAGCAGTTTTTTCTCTGTCTTTGAGGTCGTTTTCTCGGGTTTTGTGCGTTTTTCTGCCGGCGGATTTCCAAGCGGTAGTCTCTGCTTGGAATTATCATAAACTTCGCCGATTTTCACCTTTAGAAACCTGCGCCTGCAAAGTTTCCCTAGCAATCGAGGCCTTGGGCGGCTACTGCTAGCTGTAGAGTCTAAACCAGCAGAGGGAAGTCTACCTAAGTCCGTAGACTGCAGGCTGGGAATATGGTTTTCGCCTTGCAGATAGTTAATGTACATGCACGAATTCAGCTTACAAAGGCTAGATTAAAGCTAAACGGCACTGCACTGTCTAGGACTGGAAATGGTGGTTTCTTGTATATCTATTGGCATGCGGCCTGTGCGGCCTGTTTACTTTGCGAGAGATCAGGCGGCCTCTCCTGCCCCCGCTCCGGAGCCGGAAAGGGACGATGAGGACTTGAGTCCTGAGCAGATGGTGTATCCAGGCAACCTCAGTCCCTCCATCGCCAGTCCTCCCAAAGTCCGCTTTTCCCTCGAGTCCCGCCCCTACTCCCGCGACACCAAAATCCGCCTGATCGAAGACCACCACAAGTCCCTACAGCGCAACTTCGCAGCCCGCCGCCCCTCCCCCAGTCCTCTCAAACTCCCCACCTCCAGTCCTTCCAGACTAATCGCCCCAGCTATCCAGCAAGTCACTACCAGCCCTGATAGGCCTGTGAATGGACGGCTGGAAGCGGAACTGAGAAGGCTGGAGACGGACATTGTGAGGGAGAACTTGGTACTGAAGGCCTGTGTGCTGCAGTTGAGGGAGGAGCAGTTGGAGGACTTGTTTCAAAGGCAGGCGGTGGTCGCGGAGTTGGAGGAAATGCGCAAACACTTGAGGGAAAAGGGCAGAATCGAGGAAATCAGGAGTAGGGAAATGATGACTGCCTATTTGAAGCTGGAGGAAGGCAGGAAAGTCCTAGAGAAGGTGGGAGAAGGGTGGAAATCGCTATCCCCAGGCAAGCGACGTACGGAGCGGCAATCCACCTTAGACGCTTACTTGGTCCCCAGTCCCTTCCTAGAGCCTGGGAAACGAAGGGAAGTGTTCAAGACTAGGGCGGTCCCAGTCCAGACTAACCCCTTCTACTCGAATTCCAACTACTTCCACCACTCCACCAGGTCCTACGTCTCCTCCAAGCGCCAACTGGCCCTGCTGCCCCACAGAGCTCAGCGCTAAAGGACTGTATATAGAGTAAAGCTAAGTTTTGGGACTGTCAAAGTGAGGGAAAACAGGCTCAGCGACCTTAAAATACCCTTCATTGGATGGAGAAATGCATAAATCTGCGTAATTTGAAGGAAATATCGGATTTCTCACATATGACTACAAGGATGCCTGAATTAGCCATTTGACCACGACATCTCCCACCTACTTTAAATCCCCATTTCACTTCAAATCTCCAAATTAGCCACATTCGCTATTAGACTCTGCTATCGTCTAAAATGCAGAAATATAGCCTTTTTAATGAAATATTGGCCAATGTTTGATAGACAATCTGATATAACAGCCTCTGAAATATCACTATATTAGGTTAATTCCTCACTTTCCACCAAGCAATGGCAACGCTCCAATGCCTTTCTAGGACATATTTGCTCAAATATAATGTCTGTCATCTCTTCAGGGATATTCGCCTCCACCTTCCAATGGACTCCCTCAAATGCTCCTAACAGCGTAAAAACTTGGCTGAAATGTGGACTATTTGCAGGGCTTCTGGATCTAGTTCCATGGAAGCGAAATTGGAACAGAAACTGGCCAGTGCAGAGTACCAGAAAATTATTCAGTTCCAACTTGCTTGTATTCTCAAGGAAATGAGCGACTTGCTGGATATCCACACGAGTGAGCCGATGCCGGTTTTGGACCATTTGAAGTATATATGGGGCTGCTTAACAGGATGCAAAATAGTGAAAACGCGGGTTCAGGAGCAGGAAATACTCATAAAACAGCAGCAACTTGAATTGGAAATGCAGCAAAACGAACTTACAAAGTTGCACCAAAGCTATGCAACTCAGTTAGAAATTTTACTCTGCACCGACGCCTCAGCTAGGCAAGTCCACTTCCTCGAGACGGAATTAGAGAAAACTCAGGCAACTAGGAAATCCCTACAAGACCAACTTCTTTACTTTGCCAGGCAAATTAATGCTGCAAAGGGGCAAATTCTGGTGGCGAAGACAAAGGAAACGATGCTGCAATCTGAATTGAAGGTTGCGATTGAGCAGTCTGCATACCCGGGAAAAGCACTTCAATGCGCCAACGCCAGGATTTTGTCTCTGGGAGAAGAGATATCGGCCTGTTATAAGCAGATACAGGCTTTAAAGGCCACTATAGAGACAGAGAGACAAAGCAAGGCACAGCTGAAAGAGCTAGTAGAGCAAGTCCGGCACAAAATAGCCACACTGAAGCCGACAATCCCCAAATTGAGCAGACTATGAGAAGCCAAACACAGACTTGCGACAGACATAAACAGACAATTCAGCAAATTTACACATAGCTGTACTAAAACGGAGTCTGGAAGGCAGTTACTGTGTAGTGTGTTTGGAGGCCGCACCCGGTGTGCTTTTCCAGCCCTGCAGACGTGTGTGTGTGAGACTTGTAGTGCACGGTGCAGTGCCTGTCCGAAGTGCAGATGCAATGTGGGTGCAAGGCAAAAGGTATTTCTGTAAAGGCTTTAGGGTGAATTAGTGCCAGAAGAGCAGTGGCTGTATTGTAAGGCTTAGCGAAAAACCACTGGAAAGATCTGGGATGTATTGCTCGGTACTGCGAAATCGCCTTTAAGCGTAACTTATATATACACGCAATTCACTGGCTTTATCAGAATATAGCTATTCATTCTCCCTGGCTAATTAAAGGGCTTGTTTGGCCGATTTCCCTGCAGCGTGCTTCTTGGCAGTTCAAATAATGGAGCCGCACAAGCCTGAGGAAAGCCAGCTGTCCAGCCAGCAGTTAGAAGCCAGAGGACCCGTGCCTCCTGCCAACTACCTCGAGGTGGGGCTAGATGATTCGGTGCTGTGTCTGCGCACTCGCTTTTGGTGGTTCTTCATCCTATCCCTCCAGTGCTTCCTGCTCATCCTGCAGACCAGCTGTCTCTCCACTCCCAAGTGGGTCAAACAAGGCTCCGGCGCCTACCAATGGGAAGGCGGAGTCGTCACCTGCACCAGCTGCGACCTAATCCTATGTCCCAACTGCGGACTCGACAACGACGCATACAACACATTGAAAGACGACAGCAGTTGCGACACTGTGCAGCTGCAGTCCATTTGCAAGGCATTTGAGGACTTGGGGTCTGCAGGGTCGGCCTACTTCTTCTTCGAAATGCTGGCGTATGTGTTCCTAGTGGTCTGGATGGTGCGCGTGGTGTTGATGCTCTTCGAAAAGGCATGTTGCGCCAAACTGCGGTTTTTGGGCTATGTGTACCCGATCGTTCCCTTCATTAGTCACCTTCTGGGACTGCTGATTTGGGCGGGGATATCAGAGGCCAGGTTTGATGGGGATGACTGTGACTCTAATGAGTGGGATGGGGGCAAACCCACTATATGTGCTACGCACGGCCCTGCACTCGCTGTATTCACCGTATTTGTGTACTTCTTCACTGTGGCGGTTTTCATATTCGTATACGTCAAATCAGCGCCTACAACACTGAATCTAAACCCGAAGGAGGAGAAACCTCAAGAAAAAGGGGTGAGGAAGGAAGAAGAGAAGAAAGGAGGTGTAGCCAGTCCTCGACTGGCAGGCGGCTTTTCCCCAGTGCACCAAGGCGGCGAAGTGGAGCTGCACTTCCAGCCTGAGTCTAGAGTCTAACCCTTGTGGGAATATGGGTGCAGGACTGTGTTCCTATTGTCTGAAGGGGGCGCGGGGGGAGGAAGGGCCTGTGGAGGAGAGGAAAGAGGCAGGGGAAGAACTGGGAGAGACTGTGAGAGTGGGAATGTGGACGAGACTGAATATAAACCAAGATCTGTTAATACACAGCAAAGAACCAGCTGAAAAGACGCTCGCCCTGCCTTCCCCCCTAGTCTCCACCACTTCCTCCAAGCCCAAGTCTCTCTCCCTGTCCCGCAAGTCCTCCCCCCAGTCCAACTCCGTCCTTTCCCTCCTCCAAGGCCACCTAACCTGCGATAGTCACAGCGAAGTGGACCTTATATACAGCGCTCCAGTAAGGAAGTACCACCCTGGCTTTTCCCACCACTTCCAGCCTCGCTTCGGTCAACTCACTAGATCGCTGTTTCGGGTGTATAAGACACAGGAAGCGGCGGAGGTGTTTGCGTCGCATCCGCTGGATACTGTCCCTCTGGCGCTTATTGCCCATATACGAGAGTTCCACTTCCAAGTCGCAAAGCCGCGGAGTAGTCCTCAGGCCTTGGCTTTCTTCGAGATATATGTAGTGGGGGAGGGCGGGGAAGTGGATATATCGAGGAGAGCGCTGGGGACGAGAGAGGAACTGGGGAAGGCGCTGCAGGGAGTATGTGTGCGGGAAGTGGGGAAGACTGTGGAGCGGGGGAGACTGGTGCGGAAGCCTGTGAGGACATGTAGGGACTGCGAGTCTCGCAGGGCTGTGAGTGAAGCGTCCTGGAGTTATAGGGAAGTGGACTGGTACGCCTCAGAAAGGCGCTTGCTCTTCACAGCGGACTCCCTGCGTGCTGTGCAGCTGTGGACTGAGGCGCTGCTGTCGCTGTGCACGCACATTCAATCGTAAGGACATGCTTCTACGACCTGATTAGACTCACTTCTGTAATGCTTTGTAGTATATAGAGTCTAGAATGTAGCTTAAAACTGCTATTTTGCCAATGTATTGGGTAGATATGCCTACGCAATCTGTCTTTTCCTACTATTAATTGCCTTTTTCTGCTTTCATAGGTTCTAAACCAGCCCTTCTCTCCCGCCAAGTCCCACTGCTTCCTAAATGGCGCCTAATAAAGATGCTAAACATCGACCAACTGGCCCAAGACCGCATCAAAGCCCTGCTGAACCCAATAGACATCCCCACGCTCAGAAGCAAGCACGAGCAGTTCGCTGTGGAGCTGAGACGCAAAGACAGAAACGAACGCTATGCTAGACGTCGTCGAGTAAAGGAAGACGCAAGCACCTCCATCTGCCAATCCCTGCAAGAAACCCTAACAAGGAAGCTGCCTCCCTCTCGTCCAGAGCTAGACCTCGTCGCAGCCGGCCTCCACTCCCCCGACCCCCACCAGCGACTCCAAGCCCTGCGCACCCTCCGACAACTCGCAACCTGCTGCCTCACTCCCGCCTGCACAGCAGTGCTGGAACTGGGTGTGGTGGAGAGAGTGGCGGAGCTGTGTAGGAGGAAAGGGGAGGAGGGGCGGAAAGAGGCCTACTGGGCCCTGTGCAACTTGGCCTCTACCTTTTTGACTGAGGAAGTAGTGCGGGTAGGAGGCGTGGACGTGTTTTGGCTGGGCCTACAGACACAGGACAGAGAAGTACTGGAGCTGTCCCTACTAGGTCTAGGCAACATTGCTGCTGAGAGCTCTCAACTTCGAGACCAGCTTCTACTGCACGACCTGCACTCACAGATGGTTTCTATCATAGGAAACACTGATTTGACGCTAATTCCTGTGATTCGAGCTGGGATTTGGGCTCTATCCAAGCTCGTACACGGGGAGCCGTGGGTTTCGATGCAAGTTTGCCAGAAAGCTTTACCAGTTTTCTGCGCGGTTTTAGACCACAAAGACAGCGAAATCGCTATAGAAAGCCTCTGGGCGCTGGCGGACATATGCGGCTCTGGCGACGAACAGCGCATCCAAGCAGTCCTCAACACCGGCTCCGTCCAATTCAGCCTCACCCACCTTCTCGGCTCAGACGCTGTCATGCGGGCTGCACTCAAGCTAACCGGGAAACTACTGCTCGGCACAGTGACCCAAGTGCACACCATGGTGAATATGGGAGTGCTGGGAGGACTGGAAAGAGTGCTGGGCTGCAGTGAGTGGAGAGTCAGGAAAGAAGCCTTATGGTGTCTGAGCAATATAGCAGCTGCAAGTGGAGCTTTGGGCCGGATGATGATGGAGCACACTATATTTGGGAAGGCTTTGGGACAGATAGAGAATGAGAATGCGGATATACGGCTGGAGGCCTCGTGGCTGCTTTCCAATTTGGCACTGATTGGACGGGATAGTGCCTGTATTAAGCTGCTGAACTGGGGGATTCTGGACCTCATTCCGGAGACCTTGAAGGACCGCAACTGTCGCCTGGTCTGTAACATGTTGGATGTGTGTGCGGCGCTGCTGCTAGCGGCGGACCGGGAAAGCGAGCAAGGCGGCAGGCTGGGAAACTCACTCGTGACTTTGATGCTGGACGGAGATGTGCACTTAACGATAGAAAAACTCGTCAGCAGCGGAAACGAAGAAATCGCCCGCAAGGCGGAACAGATCCTGCAGCGGTTTTTCTCAATGGAGCTGGAGGACGACTACCTGGCGCACAACCAGGCCTAATAGGTATGTATGGCTGAGTCCTGGGGAGAGTTCTGTCTGTGAAGTCTGCAAGCAAAGCCTGGCTTGTACCGGTCCTAGTACTGAAGTGACCAAAGCAGCCTCAGTTCCATCTCTGTCTGTGAACTGTAGAAGCCACTTTTTCCCCGCCATCAAGTGAAGTATCGAAAGTGAACACATCCACAGGGCAGGCGCAAACAGTGGCTAGGACTGGACACAGCCAGGAGCCAGCAGGCAACCTGTCCGCCACAGTGCAGCGAGGGCGGTTTGATGGCTAGAAATGGCGTATGGGTCTTAGCCTAATGGTGCTTCTGAGCAGCCACGAGCGACTGGATGTACTCTCTCTTCTTCATTGCTCTGTGGTGGGTGCCGAGTCTCTTCTTGGCTAGCTTCAGCGCCTTCTTTTCGTCCTTGGACCCGCCCATCTGCATCAGTTCCATCAGCTTCTTCTCGTACGGGGCAAGTCCAGCGATCTCGCCTATCACTTGTCTCACGAGAGCTGTGCGCTTGCCCGGCTTGAAGTTGGATCGCTGAGGCTTTGCTAGCTTGGTGACGATGTGGCCCTTCTTCATCACCTTCGCCTTCTTGGGCGCCTTCTTGCCTGTATGGCCCATATTACTGCAAGACCCGGCTCCAGGGAGTTGCTGTCTCTGACACCCGAACTCTCGATCAAGGCCTCAGGACCAATTCACACCCAGAAAGTGCCAATTTACGGCTCAATTAGACCAGGGGAGTGCTGGTCTACTGGGAAAGGGGAATTGCCCTGGCCAGATAGGGCTGTAGTGGCAGAGTTGAGGAGGCGATTTCCTGCCTCTCTAGGGACAGCTGAGATGTCCAGTTTATGCAGTTCTTTGCGTCACTTTGGACTCTCGCTGGAAGTTGTCAGATGAGAAATCTTTATGATGAGCGTTCTTATGGGACTGATTGAAGCAGGAATTAGAGTACTTAGGACGCATTGAATCTAGGGCATGACTATAAAGGATAGTAATTTGCAGATCTGGTCAAAAGCCGAATCCAAGCTATAAGGCCCAATATGCACACTTTTCTGGATTGCTGCATTTGGCCTCTGAAAGATATCAGTGAATGATAGCCAAAATAGTCCCTTTGGCACTGCACTGCTTGCACTAGGCTAGTCATTCTTATGCACAGATTCGAACCACATGATTGCAACCTCAGAGTTTATTTACGAACTGCCAAAAATGGAATTTCGCTTTGCAGTTAAAGC
>Ga0247837_1002326_pt1 | contig 36339 bp, 33 predicted proteins | sample LaCtaG_2_FD_187115 | JGI IMG/M metagenome (GOLD analysis project Ga0247837, IMG submission 187115) | Freshwater microbial communities from meromictic Lake La Cruz, Castile-La Mancha, Spain - LaCruzMarch2015_14.5m | ecosystem: Environmental > Aquatic > Freshwater > Lake | place: Spain: Castile-La...
TCGTAAACTCGGAGATGGGCCCTCTCAGGAACTTTCACAAGTTTCCTGAGGGGGTTCATTCTTTGGCCCGCAAGAAAATCGATCAGAAATTGGCAGACAGCCCTCGGTCCTCCAGCGGCTGCTCAGCCTGTGCGCCGGAAAACAATGACAGACCCGCGCCGCGCGAGCCCGTGATGGAAACGTCTTGGGCGCCAAGGCGTCCGCCGTCGCGAACGTTGATGGCGGCGGCGCGACCAAAGAGGGGCGCTTCGTCGCCGGCGTCAAGGATGCTGACGAAGGCGAGGGCGTTGTCGGCGCTGCCGCTCTCGACGTCGACGCCGCCCCAGCCCGCCGCTGTGCCGCGCAGGCTGATTGGGTCTGCTTCAGTGCCAGCGGCGACGAGCACGCCGTCGGTGCGCACGCCGAGGTGCTGGCCCGAGGCGAAGCGCAGCACTGCGCCAGGCTCGATGGTCAGTCGGGCACCAGCCTGGATGTCGACGCCGTTTGGCAGCTCGACGTCGCAGTCGCCGGTGATGGTGAAGTTCGCCGACAAGACCGACGCTGGCAGGCAAGGGTCTTCGCCTTCACCTTCACCTTCGCCTTCACCTTCGGCGATGACGAGTTCACAGGCGGGGGCTGCGCCGATGGCGACGGCGCCCAGGGTTGCAGCGACGAGCTGCTTCACAGAGATGACTTTCATGATGGGATCCTCCGGCCTGCTGCTTGCCGGGCCTACGCCGGGCGTCCAATGACGTGGCGCACCAGCCGCGCCCATTGGCGCGCTGGCGCACGCGTTGGCGCGCTGACGCATGCGCTCGCATTCGCCGATCGGTTTGGCGCAGCGCCAAAGAGTTGAAACATGCCCCGACGAAGGCCACGCGAATCACAGCGAACGCGCTCCGTCAGGACGCGCCGCCACCGTGGCCGCCGGCGCGCCACTGTTCTGGCGAGACGCCGCGCGCGCGCCGGAACGCGGCGCTGAACGCTGATGGCGATGCAAAGCCAAGCGTGTAGGCGATGAACTTGACGTCGACGTCGGTGCTCAGCAGCTCTTCGCCGTGGGCCAGCGCCGCATTGAGCCGCAGGGCTTCGAAGGCCGTCTGCCCTTCCTGCAGGCGTCGCTGGAGTGTGCGCGGCGACATCGACAGGGCTGCGGCCGCCTCAGCGAGGGTGAGTTTCATGTACCGCGGGGCCCACAGGGCGGCGAGGCCGGCGGGGCTTTGCCGGATGCTGGCCACGAGCTTGGCCTCTTCCGCGGCGGCGGCGGCGAGCCACGCGTCGTCGGTGACGCCGACCCAGGCGACGGCGCCGCCGAGGTCGGTGAAGACGCGGCCATCGGCGGGCACGTGGACGGCGCGATAGAAGCCCTCGGCCAAGACACCCGCCACACCCTGCGGTCGCACCACGGCCTCATGACTGATGCCGCGCAGGTAGGCGGTCGCTTGCTCGTGGTAGCGCACGAAGCGCGCCATTGCCGTCGTCGACACCCCCTTGAGGTGCCGGAGCACAACCAGCTGGCGCCGCGCGGGGAGGCGAGCCCGCTCAACGGCGGCGAAAATCTCGAGCAGGCTCTCCAGGCTGTCGACGTCGGTGTGGCCCACAGCCCACAAGGTCAAGAGTGAGCCGTCGGGCGACGAGCAGAAATAGCCGTTGCGGCGCAAGATACGCCACGTCGGGTCTTTGAAATACTCGTCGACGTCAGCAACCGGCACGAGCTGTCGGGTGCGGGTCTTGGTCTCCTGGGCTGTGACCGAGCTGTCCACGGTTGGGTTGTGGCGCGCAAACCTCAGCTGTCAACGGTGCTTCGGTCGTGGGAACGACGTCACGCCGCCCGCAAGTCTCAGCGCACGCCGCTCCGGATCAACCGCGCCAGCGGTTGACCGGCATGAACATCAAGCGCGAAGCGCTTGATCACAGGCGGCAGAGGAACCAGGCGATGCGGCCCCACAGGCGGGCGAAGAGGTCTCGCTGGCGCCAGCCCACCAGATCCACCTCGACGCTGTGGGACAGGTCGTTCAGAAAGACCCGCTCCAATGAGGCGCCGGCGCCGGGGTCGAGGGTCATGGCGACGACCTCGAGGTTGCGGTCGAAGCTCCAGCGGTCGAGGTTGAAGGAGCCGATGTGGGCATAGAAGCCGTCGACGACGGCGGTCTTTGCATGGAGGGTCTGGTTCTGCAGTTCGTAGACCCGCACGCCGCTCTCCAGCAGCGACCCGTAGAGGTGACGGGCGGCGGCGGCCGCGATGGGCACGTCCGAGACCCCCGCCGTCAACACCCGCACGTCGACGCCCCGGGCGGCCGCGCGGCGCAGGGCGCGCAACAGGCGGGGCGGTGGCACGAAGTACGGCGTCGTCAGCAGCACCGAGCGGTGGCAACGCTGTACGGCCGTGTACAGGGCGCTCTGGATGCGACGACGACGCAAGAAGCCGTCGCTGCCGAGGATTTGCACGTGGCTGCCGTCGGCGCGGGGTGGGGTGTCGGCCAAGGCCTCGACGGTGGTGCCGGTGGCGTGCTGCCAGGAGAGCCCGAAGATGGCCCCGAGCTCGCGGACCGCGGGCCCCGACACCAACACATGGGTGTCGCGGAAACGGTTGTTGCCCAGCCGCTTGCCCCCGTAGTCCTCGGTGATGTTCATGCCGCCGCAGAAGCCATGGTCGTCGTCGATGATCAAGATCTTGCGGTGGTCCCGCAGGCTCACGGGCAGGGGCTTTTTGAGCCCCGCTTTGTGGGCCACGGGCAGCAGGCGCGACCAGGTGCCGGGGTTGAAGCGCACGACGGTGGCGCCGGCCTCCCGCAGGGGCTGCACGTGGCTGTCCCGCAGGGTATCGCTGCCGACGTCGTCGACCAGCAGGCGGACGTCGACGCCCCGGTGGGCAGCGTCGGTCAGGGCCTGCAGCACCCGTTGGCCGAGGCTGTCGGGGGCAAAGATGTAGGTCTCAAGCCACACCCGTCGGCGAGCGCTCTTGATGGCCGCCAGCATGGTCTCAAAGGCGCTGTCCCCCTCGATGAACAGCACCAGTTCATTGCCGTCGGCGTCGCCCCCCAGGCGCAGCAGCCGCACCGCCGTCTTGCGCCACACCTCGAGGGCGCTGGAAGACAGCGTGGGCAGCGTGGGCAGCGACGGCAGCGACATCAAGGCATGGATGCCACGTCGCCGACGAATGCACGAGGGTCGACTGATCGGCGGGGAGGTTTCCCCGCCCGCCCCTCAAGAGACTCGCCTCGGCGACAAACCCCAGAGCGGGTTTCTCTTCGAGGGTCGGCGCCGTCAGCCGGCCGTCCGTGGGCAAGCAGGTCTTTTCAGCCGAAGGGGCGGCTGATGGGCAGGGCGTCGCTGTCGCGGGCGTCGAGGACGGCGTCGCAGCTGGCGTCGTCGGCGACGCGAATCTCCATCCACCAGCTTTGCTTGGGGTTTGGATGGGGCACGCGCTCGGCTTCGTTCAGCAGCAGGTCGTTGGACGCCCCAAGGACCGTGCCCTCTTTCTTCACCCGGGACAGGCCGAAGTTCAGGGCCTCTCCCTGCACCACGCCGGTCTGGTCAACGGTCTTTCGCTGGGCGACGTAGACCTCGCCGTCCACCAGGCCTGACGTCGTCACGGTGGTGCCGGGATTGCCGTCGCCGTCCATGTCGTAAAAGACCGCGGACTCCTTGTCCTCGGGGAGGGCTTCGTTGTCGCCGAGGTTCTGCACCGCCCAATACTCATGAAACGGCGTGCGCACGAAGGCGCCGGTGGCGTGGTCGACGTCGAGGACCGTGACGCTGGCCGGGATGCCGTCGATGGTGGCGCGGGTGTTCACCGTCGTGAGGCCGGCGGTCTCGAAGTTCTCGACGTCGCAGACCTTGTGGGACTCGTCGTACAGGTTCGGTTCTTCGGCGCGCCAGGTGCGCGTCACGAGGCTGTAGGTGATGCCGCCGGTGTCGACGGGGCCGAGGATGGTGTTGGCCTGGTCCATGGCCTGGCTCTTCAAGGCGAAGGTGCCCTGCAGGCTGCCGGCTTCGGTGGCCACGCCCTCGACGCCGATGTTGTCGTCGTAAAACGGCGCCGGGCACGCTGCGGCGGCACCGGTGACGGCGATGGCGACGGCGCGGGAGACAACAAGGCGCAGCAACATGGTGAATCCCCTGCAAGCACAACAAGAAGCACAACAAAAGCAAACACGAAGCAGAAGCAGCACACGAACCCGAGTCAGTGGTCGTCGAGGTCAGTCAGGTCAGTCAGCGCGTCAGACCGGGCGGGGCATCAGCAGCCCGCGGGCCAGGTCGACAAGGTGGTCGGCGATGCGTCGGTCGGCGTCGTCGGCGGTGGTGGCGCCGGTGACGGCCAACAACTCATCGTCGCTGGCGATGGCGTAGCGGGCGGACAACTGCACAATCGATTGTACCGTGAGCCGGGCCCGCAAGGGATCCACCCCCAGCACCGACGACAAGATTCCCGTGGCGTCGTCGAGGGCCGGCAGCATCACGGACTCGATGCGCTCCCGGGGCATGCCCCCTTCAGCGAGCACCGTGCGCAGCACGATCCGGTGGGCCACCTGGTGGGCCCGGGCAAAGGCCCAGGCCCGGCGAACAATGGCGTCGATGACGTCGGCAGCGCTCGACCCCGGGCGCAGGGCCGTCAGCAGATCTGCCCGCAAGGTCTCAAGCTCTCTGTCCATGGCCTTGACGACGGCCTGGTGCAGCCCGTCCTTGCTGCCGAAGTAATGCAGCACCGTCGCCAGCGACACCTTGCCGCTGGCGGCGATGTCGCGCACGGTGGTGCCGTCGATGCCGCGCTCGGCGACGAGGGCGGTGGCGGCGGAGAGGATGCGGGCCCTGGTGGCCTCGGCGTCGGCGGCAACTGGACGAGCCATGCCTCCAAGCCTGAATCATCCAAGCGTTCAGTTCAAGCGCCATCGTCGTCGACAGCGGCCCCTTCGACGCCGCACTGCGTTGAATGCAGTGCGTCGAACGCCCGTGCTCGCGTCGAGGGCGCCGTGGGCGTCGAAGACTGCCGCTGCTCACGGGTGCGTCGAATCCGGGCGGCGAATCAGGGCGGCAAGATCACACGGCAGAATCAGCGCGGCGATCAGTGCGGCGATCAGTGCGGCGATCAGTGCGGCGATCAGTGCGGCGATCAGTGCGGCGATCAGTGCGGCGAGTGATTCACTCCCGGGCGTCGCGTCCCGGGCGTCGCGTCCAACCCGTCGCGTCCAGTCCAGCCCAACGGGTCCCGGTGGTGCGCTGGATCACCAGCCAGCGGACAGGTGGACGACGACGGCGTGACATTCTGGCGCCACCCGTCCGCCCATGGTTGCAGATGGCCAAAACCCGGTCATGGTCCAGGTATGCGCTTTGCGGTGAGCCTCCTCGCGTTCGCGTCCCTCATGGTCGTCGCCGGCTGCCCCCAGCCCGTCGCCTCGACCCCTGACGCGGGCACCAACCCCATCCAGCCCCAACTCTGTGTCGACGACGAAGAGTGCACCAGCGGCTTCTGTCGCTTCGGTGTCTGCGTCGACGCCGAATGCATCAACAAGGGCGATTGCGCCTCCGACCAGATTTGCAGCGAGGGAGCCTGCATCGCCCCGCCGGCCAACTGTGCCGGCCCCGACGACTGCCCGGGCAACTTCCTGTGCGACGGCTTCTCGGACCTCTGCTTCAATCCCGGCGAGGGGGAAGGCGAGGGCGAAGGTGAGGGCGAGGGCGAAGGTGAAGGCGAAGGCGAAGGCGAGGGCGAGGGCACTCCCATCAACGTCTCGGGCTTCCGGCTCGAGAACCGCGAGACCTCGACGGCGGCGGTGACGCGCTTGCCCGACGGCATCACCCTGCAGCCCGGCCAGTCCATCGTCCTTGGTCGCAACGCCAGCGAGAGCGCCTTCCGGAATTTCTGGGGCAGCCTCGGGGCCGGCAGCCGCTACCTCGACGCGGGCATTGAATCCACCGGCGTCCCCGTCATCAACGGCGGCGAGAAGTTCGCGCTGTTGAACAGCAACGGCAACGTCGTCGACGGCGTCACCCGCGAAGGCCGCAAGGACAACTGCTACCAGCGCACGGGCAGCAACGCCTCCACCGACGGCTCGTGGAGCGAGGTGCCCGTGGACGACGCCAGCCCCGGCACCGCCGCCGCCGTCAGCGGCCTGCACGGCCTGGCCATCACCGAGTGGTGCGACGCGGTGGGCGGCGGCAACTTCATCTTCGAGTACATCGAGATCACGAACCTGCGCTGAGGCCCCCTTCCCAGCCTTCCCCCGCTGGGGGAAGGAGCCGGAATTCACCGACACGAGCTCCGCCCGTGTCGGTGAATTGTCCACACGTTCATCGGCTGGCGCCGATGAATTCAAATGCTTGGCGCAGCGCCAAGCATTTGAATAATCAGAACAATTCGACCACTTCGCCGGCGATACCGACGAAGACGTCGGGAAGCAGCGTCGCGGCGTTGCGCCTCGCCAAGTATTTGAATCACCATGATGATTCGGGCCCGAAGGGCCCGAATCCGACCACGAAGCGGTCGAATCGGGGCGTCAGGTTTCGATGTTCATTCGCACGGCCACGCCCAGGCGGGCGCTGACGGCGCGGCCCACGCGGATGCCGTCGAGGGCGGCGGAGACGATGCCCCCCGCGTAGCCGGCGCCTTCGCCGGCGGGGAACAGGCCGTCGACGTCGGGGCTCATGAGGCTTGTGTCGTCGCGGGGAATGCGCACAGGGCTTGAGGTGCGGCTCTCGACGCCGATCAGCACCGCGTCTTCGGCGGCGTAGCCCTTCATGGTGGTGCCGAAATGCACCAGGGCCTGGCGCAGGCGGCGGGCCACGGGGACCTTGGCGGCGTCGAGGACGGCGGCGAGGTCGGTGCCCACGAGGCCTGGCTGGTACGACGTCGGCGGCAACGTCTGGGAAATCTTCTGGCGGACAAAGTCCGTCACCCGCGCCGACGGTGCGGCAAGACCCGTGGCGCCGGCGGCCAGCGACGACGCCCGGGCGGCCCGTTCGATGGTGTCTTGCAGGGACATGAGGCCCAGGGGCCCCTCGAAGCCGGCGGCGGCGGCGTCCTCGACGCTGATGGAGCACACGAGGCCGGAGTTGGCGAAGGCGTTGTCGCGCTTCTTCAGGCTCATGCCGTTGACGACGAGGCCGTGCAGGTCGGTGGAGGCCGGCACCACGAAGCCGCCGGGGCACATGCAAAACGAGAACACGCCCCCTTCGTCGGTGGTGTGGGCGATCGAGTACGACGCCGGCGGCAGCTTGGGGTGCTTGGCGTTGCGGCCGTATTGCAGTTCGTTGATGCGGTCCTGGGGGTGCTCGATGCGCACGCCGAGGGCGAAGGCCTTGGCCTGCAGCTGCACGCCGCCGGCATGCAGGAAGCGAAACACGTCGCGGGCGGAGTGGCCGGTGGCGATGACGACGGCGTCGATGTCGTCGATGACGTCGCCGACGCTGCCTTCGCCCACGCCGCTGTCGGCAACACTGCTCGGGGTAATGGCGTGGCCTTCGCTGTCGCTGGTGCGCAAGATCTTGACGCCCCGCACCCGACGACGACCGCTGTGGTCGGTGTGTTCCACCAGGCCCGTCACCCGGTGGCCGAAGATGAAGCGGACGCCGACGCTCTCGAGGTGCTCCCGCATGGCGGTGACAACCTTCGGCAGCAGATTGCTGCCGATGTGGGGCCGGGCGTCGGTGAGGATGTCGGTGGGGGCGTGGTGGCGCACGAAGGTCTCGTAGACGTCGCGCACGTCGCCACGCTTGGTGGCCCGGGTGTAGAGCTTGCCGTCGGAGTAGGTGCCGGCGCCGCCTTCGCCGAAGCAATAGTTGCTGTCCTCGTCGACGATGCCCATGGTCGGCCGGTTGAGGGCCCGCAGGTCGAGGCGGCGGGGATTCACGGTCTTGCCGCGGTCGACGACGATGCTGGCCACGCCCTGGCGGGCGAGTTCGTAGGCGCAGAACAAACCGCAGGGGCCGTCGCCGACAATCACCACCCGGGGCTTGCCGGTGGTCGCCGTCGGCACGGGCAGGCCGAGTTCCGACGGCTCGGGGGGCGGCGTGGTGCTGACGAGGAGGTGGAAGCGGACCTTGCCCTTGCGGGCATCGATGACCCGGCGGGCAATGCGGGCCAGGGGGACCGCCCCCACGGGGACGCGCAGATGACTGGCCACCGCCCGTTTGAGGGCTGCGTCGTCGTCGGCGTCGTCGAGGCCGAGGGTGAGCTCGATGGTCTCGGGCAGGGGCATATTTCCGTCGGTAGCAGACCCGACGCCGTCTGACAGGGGCATCCGCCCATCGGCTGATCAGCTCATCCGCATCGTCGTCGACGGGATCAGGGCCGCTTGTGGCGCGAGGCCTGGCGCACTTTCTTGGACAGGATCCGGGCGGCGGCCTTGCGCTCGCGGGCGGCGTCGGGGTCCGTGCGGGAGCGGGCGAAGGCGACCTCGCGCTCGAGGGTGAGGAAGCTCGCCAGGCGGCTGGCGTCGAGGGCGCCCCCGGCAACGGCCGCGGCCACGGCGCAGCCCGGCTCGCCGTCGTGGCTGCAGTCACGGAAATGACAGGATCGGGCGAGGGCCTCGATGTCGGGAAACGCCTGCTCGACGTCGACGTCGTCAACCATGCCGAATTCGCGCACCCCCGGACCGTCCACCAACCAGGCCCCGTGGGGGAGCTGCACGAGCTCGCGGTGGGACGTGGTGTGGCGCCCCCGGCGGGCGTCGCTCAAGCTGTTGGTGTCGAAGTGGGCGTCTCCCAGCAGGGCGTTGGTCAGGGTGGATTTGCCGGCGCCGCTGACCCCCAGCAGCACCGCCGTCGTCCCCGTCGGCAGCAATGCCCGCACCTCGTCGAGGCCGGTGCCCTGCACGGCGCTGACAGCGACCACGTCGACGCCCGGGCAGGCGGCCTGCACCTGGTGGATGGCGCTGTCGAGGTCCTCGCACAGGTCGGCCTTGGTGAGCACGATGACGGGTCGGGCCCCGCTCTCCCAGGCGAGCACCGCCGCCCGCTCGATGCGTCGCAAGGAGAAGCTCGGGTCGAGGCCCACCACCAGCACAACGACGTCGACGTTGGCGGCGAGGGGTTGGGCGTCGGTCTCCGATCCCGCCGCCCGTCGACGCACCAGCGACCGCCGCGGCAGCACCGCCACCACCAGGCCGTCGCCGCCGCCTTCGCCGGGGACGACGACGACCTGGTCGCCGACCACGGGCAGGTCGCTGGCATTGGCCGCCTGGTGGGCCAGGGCCCCGCCGGTGCGGGCGGGCACGATGGCACCGCTGTCGGTCTGAACGACCAGCACCGGGCCGCTCTGGCGCACCACCCGGCCGGTGACGGCGCCAGGGTGGGCCGTTGTCACGCGGGCCGTCAGGTCGGCCGACAGTTGGCCCGCCTCGTGGCTGGTGGAAATGGCTGTGCCCATGGCGAACCTCCGTGAACCGGCACGGTAGGCACCCTCCGCCCCCGGGCCAGCGCGACGGCTGCTGGAGGTCAAAACACCTGTAAAATCAGCATCTTTTAGGGATTGCCACGCAGCCGGGTCCGGCGCCTGCTCCCGGCGCGGGGGCGTTTTGGCGGGGTCGGCACCGTGGCCAGCTATACGGCAAGGGGTCGGCCGTGCTGGCCGACAGAGCGACCTGCCACCCGGAGTTCTTGATGCGCCTTGTTTCGCTGCCCCGCTTCCGCCTCATCGCCGTCATCGTTGCCGTCGGCATCACCTCGGGCTGCATGGGTTCCTTCGCGCTGACGAAGAAGCTCTATGGCTGGAACGACACCGTCACCGGCAACAAGATCATCAACAACCTGATCTTCTGGGGCCTCGCCATCCTGCCGGCCTACGAAATCGCCATGGGCGTCGACGTCATCATCCTGAACACCATCGAGTTCTGGACCGGCAGCAACCTCCTCGCCGACGCCGGCGTGGCCGCTGATGTCAAAGTCGCTGTCGCCGAAAACGCCGATGGCAGCGTCAGCGTCACCCGCGGTGACGACGTGTTCACCCTGGTGCCAGAGACCGCCGACCGGGTCCGCGTGTTGAAGAACGGCACCCTGGTGGGTGTGGCCGAGCAGCAGGCCGACGGCAGCATCGTGGCCAACGACGATGTCGGCACCGCCTTCGCCACCATCAGCGCTGGCGACGTCGAAGCCGCCCTGACGGTCATCGCCGAAGTCGCCGCTCGCTGAGCGTCAGCAGCCCTCACCCGGCCTCTCCCGGCAGGGAGGGGCCCTGCCACGGCTCGAAGGTCCTGCAGCAGGGAGTCCACCGCTTGTCGATGTCCATCGTCACCACCGAGGACGGCCGCGTCGCCGTGGACATCGTCGACGAGCAGCCTTTTGGCTCCGTCGCACGGGCGACTTCGACGCACGTGCTCTACCTGCTCAGCAGCCACGTCGTCGGCCACCGGCTGGTCCCGGGACCGTCGTTCTCGCGCTTGTTGACGGCGCTGCCGGAGGGAGACTTCCCCCGGGAAACCGCCGCGGCCGCCGCAGCAATCATCGCGGCATCGACCACGAGCCGGTCGCTCTCCCTGCTTCGCTTCGACGTCACCACCGACACCTTCCGATGGGAAGTTCGCGCGCAGTCGGGTCGGGGTCCGTCTGTCCTGCAGTGGTCGGCGACGGTGATCCAACGCCTGTTCGCCGACGACGACCACGGCATCCATCCGCGCTTGACGCACCTCTTCGACAGCCATCGCGACCGCCTCCCCGTCCCGAAGTTCACAGACCTTGAGCCCGCCGCCCTCCGGGCCGGAACGCGACATCTTGCCGAGCTCACCCGCGTCGTCCTCGCCGATGACGTTCGTCGAAGTGAGGAGCTCGTCGAGCATTGGGGCCTGGCCTCGCCCCTCCCGAGCGACCCTCGTCCACCCGGCGACGGGCAATGGCACAAGGTCGGGGACCTGCTCGAGGCCGCGGAGTTCGACGCGATGGCCGGCCGCTTCGGTGCCGCTCAGATGAACGCCAAGCTCGCCGGCCTCTATGCCAATGCTCGCCTGGCCGGCAGCGATGGCGGTGCCGCCCGACTGCTGGCGGCGTTCCCTAAAACGGTGCGGGCCACGTCGGCAGGTGGGTGAGCCCGCGGTCCTGCTCGAAGGAGCAGGCCAGCCGCAACAGGGGCAGCTCGGGCAGGGCCCCGTGCAGGTGCAGCAGGTCCCGCGAGCCCTCGGTCACAAAGAAGCCCAGCTCGACCCCGCCGCGCTCCAGGGCCTGCAGATGCTCGACCTTGAAGGGGCCCGTGCGCACGGCGATGTCGGGCTTGCAGACGACGTCGTCGAGGGCCACGTCGAGGCCGGCGGCCTGCAGCTGCTGCAGGCTCGCCTCCTGGAAGCTCTGCACCCGCCCCGTCAAAAACGTCACCTGGGCCCCCGAGGCCTGGGCCGCCTGCACGAGGGCCACCATGTCGGCGATGGGCTTGTCGTGGGCGAGGTTATCCGGGGTCCAGAAAAAGATGTCCCAAAAGGCCACGAACTCGCCGGCGTGGGGGTCCACCAGGCCGAGCTTCGCCGCCGTGCTGGTGCCATCGGCGCCGATGACGTCGACGGAGGCCCCGGCAAAGAACGTGGTGCCGTGGGCGGCGTCGAAGGCGACACCGGCCTGCAGGGTGCGGTGGCGGGTATCGAACACGGTGTTGTCGAGGTCGAAGACCACGGCGGTCTTCAGGCCCAGCCGCGAGAGGGTCGCCAACTCCTGCAAGCGGCTGTCGGCGAAGCGACGACCATCGGGGGGCGGGGCGGCCTGCACCAGCAGTCGGGAGACAGCGGGTGTCGTCGTGGTCGGCAGCAGCGTCGGCAGCCGGGTCGTCGTCGGGCCCCAGGGGATCCCGGGTGTCGCAGTCGTTGCCTCCGACGTCGACGTTGTCGCTGCCACCGACGTCGACACCGTCGGGGCCGTGGTCGGCGCCGAGGGGACAATGGGCAGGGGGCGCTTGGAAATGATCATGCAGAGGAGCGCCAGTCTACTCCGACCGGCCCGGCCCGTGCTGTGACAGGAAGCGCTCCACCAACGACAGGGCGGCCCGACCGGGCGATGTCTTGCCCAGGCGCACCTCGTCGAGGAGGCCCGGCAGCATCGCGGCAACATCAGCGTCGCTGTGCAGGCGACGCACCAGTTCGTGCTCGACGCTGGTCCACAGCCAGCGCTCGGCTTGTTGGGCCCGGCGCTCCTGCAGGGTGGGCGCCAAAAACGCCGTGTGCTCGAGCACCGTCTGCCAGACGACGTCGAGACCCGTCCCCGCCACTGCCGAGGCCAACAGCACTGGTGGGCGCCACTGCTTGTGGTGGTGCAGCAGATGGCCCGCGATGCGGTAGTGGCTGGCGGTGTCTGCGGCTTCGGCTTCGCGGGGGCCGTCGGCCTTGTTGACGACGACGAGGTCCACCAGTTCCAGCACGCCGCGCTTTTGACCCTGCAGGTCGTCGCCGCCGCCGGGGGCCACCAGCAACACGAAGGTGTCGGTGATGGCACTGACGGCGTGCTCGCTCTGGCCGACGCCGACGGTCTCGATGATGACGACGTCATAGCCCGCGGCCTCGCACACGAGCATGGCCTCGCGGGTGCGGGTGGCGATGCCGCCGAGGGCGCCGCCCGACGGCGTGGGCCGCACGAAGGCCCGGTCGTCGTGGGCCAGGCGCTCCATGCGGGTTTTGTCGCCGAGGATGCTGCCCCCCGTCGTCGGCGACGACGGATCCACCGCCAACACCGCCACCCGATGGCCCTGTTCCAGCAGGCGCCAGCCGACGGCCTCGATGAAGGTGCTCTTGCCGACGCCGGGGGTCCCCGAGATGCCCACCCGCAGGGCCTTGCCGGTGAAGGGCAGGAGCTGCTCCAGCAGGGCCATGGCGCGGACCTGGTCGGCGTCGCGCTGGCTCTCCACCAGGGTGATGGCCCGGGCCAGGGCCCGGCGTTCACCCGCCCGCAGCCGGCGGACGAGGTCCAGGACCCCGTCGTCAGCGACCGGCGGCGGCACGGCGGCGGTCACGTCAGGCCGGCTCTCTTTTGGTGATGGCGGCGAGGACTTCGTTGGCAGCCTTCGGGATCGGGGTGCCGGGGCCAAAGACGCAGGCGACGCCGCGCTCCTTGAGCCAGGCGTGGTCCTTGGGCGGAATCACGCCGCCGGCGATGACGACGATGTCGCCCGCCCCCTTGTCCTTCAGGGCCTGCACCAGCTGGGGCACGAGGGTCTTGTGACCCGCCGCCAACGAGCTCACGCCGACGACGTGGACGTCGCTGTCGATGGCCAGGCGGGCGCCTTCTTCGGGGGTCTGGAACAAGGGGCCCACGTCGACGTCGAAGCCGAGGTCGGCGAAGGCGCTGGCGACCACTTTGGCGCCGCGGTCGTGGCCGTCTTGCCCAAGCTTCACCACCAACATGCGGGGGCGCCGACCTTCGCGCTGCAAGAAGGCATCGACCTTGGTGCGCACGTCGGCGATGGCAGCATCGTCGGTGGCGCCGGCTGAGCCGGGGGCCGGGGCGTAGACGCCGGTGACGACGGAGGCGTCGGCCTGGTGGCGACCAAAGACGTTTTCGAGGGCGAAGCTGACCTCGCCGACGGTGCAGCGGGCCCGCATGGCGTCGATGCTCAGGGCCAGCAGGTTGCTGTTGGTGCGGGCGCCAGCCTCGAGGGCTGCCAGGGCCGCCTGGGCCTTGCCCTCGTCGCGGGCCTTCTTGAGCTGCTCGAGGCGCTCGGTCTGCTCGCGGTAGACGGCGACGTTGTCGACGTCGAGGAGTTCGACGTTGTCCTCGACGGTGGTCGACACGTAGCGGTTGGCGCCGACGATGACCTCGCGGCCGGAGTCGATGCGCGCCTGGCGGCGGGCGGCGGCCTCTTCAATCTTGCGCTTGGGGATGCCCGCCTCGATGGCCTTGGCCATGCCGCCGGTCTTGTCGACGTCGGCGATGACGCTGCGGGCCCGGTCGATGAGGTCCTGGGTGAGGCGCTCCATCATGAAGCTGCCCGCCCAGGGGTCCACCACGTGGGGGATGCCGGTCTCCTCGGCGAGGATGAGCTGGGTGTTTCGGGCCAGACGGGCCGAAAACGGCGTCGGCAGGGCGAGGGCCTCGTCGAAGCTGTTGGTGTGCAGGGACTGGGTGCCGCCAAAGACCGCGGCCATGGCCTCGATGGTGGTACGGATGATATTGTTGTAGGGATCTTGCGCCGACAAAGACCAGCCACTGGTTTGACAGTGGGTGCGCAACATCTGTGACTTGGGCTTCTTGGCGCCCGCGGTCTGCATGATCTCCGCCCACAGCACCCGCGCCGCCCGCAGCTTGGCAATCTCGGTGTAGAAGTTCATGCCGATGCCGAAGAAGAAGCTCAGACGGCCGGCGAAGTCGTCGACGTCCAGACCCCGTTCCAGCGCCGCTTCGACGTAGGCCTTGCCGTCCGCCAGCGTGAAGGCCAACTCGTGGACGGGGTCGGCCCCGGCCTCTTGCATGTGGTAGCCGGAGATCGAGATCGAGTTCCACCGCGGCATATACTTGGCGGTGTACTCAATGATGTCAGCAACAATACGCATGCTCGGCGCAGGCGGATAGATATAGGTGTTGCGGACCATGAACTCTTTGAGGATGTCGTTCTGGATGGTGCCCGACAATTTGTCCTGGCTGACCCCCTGCTCCTCGGCGGCGACGACGAAGGCCGCCAACACCGGCAACACCGCGCCGTTCATGGTCATCGACACGCTCATCTCGTCGAGGGGGATCCCGTCGAACAAGATGGCCATGTCGAGGACGGAGTCGATGGCCACGCCGGCCTTGCCGACGTCGCCGCGCACCCGGGGATGGTCGCTGTCGTAGCCGCGGTGGGTGGCGAGGTCGAAGGCGACGCTCAAGCCCTTCTGCCCGCCGGCGAGGTTCTTGCGATAAAACGTGTTGCTCTCTCGCGCCGTCGAGAAGCCCGCGTATTGGCGGATGGTCCACGGGCGCTGGGCGTACATCGTGGCGTGGGGCCCGCGCAGAAACGGCGCCACCCCGGGGGTGTGGCCAAAGACGCCCTCAGGCAGATCGTCGACGGTGTAGACGGGCTTGAGGGTCAGGTCGCCGTCGAGGGTGCGGGTGAGTTCGCGGGTCTGGCCCCCGGTCTCTTTGTCGGCGAGTTTTTGCCAGGTGGCGAGATCGGGCTTTGACGATGAGTCGACCATGCTGCGCCGTTAGCAAGCCCGGCCGCCATCAGCCACTCCCCTGACCATGGTTTCCGTCGGGCTCCCGTCGGCTTCCGTCGGGCCCCGTCGCGGTTTCGTCGAGCATCCGTCGGGGGCCGTTGCTCGCGACGGCGGCGCCGGGCAGCATGGGTGGATGACCAGGAGCCACCGTCGACGACGAATGAGCGGGTTGACGATGGTGTGCATGGCCGCGTGGCTGGCCGGCTGCCTGCCGCCACCCGACGTCGGCCAATGGCCCACCACCGGTGCTGGTGACGGCGTCGTGCTCTTGATTCATGGCGCCGGTGAAGGTGAAGACACCGGTGTGTGGGCCGACGGCATGGCGGCGGATATTCGGTTGGCCATCAACGCCAGCGACGACGACGACGACGACGGGCGGGTGTGGCACGTGCTGGCCTGGGACTGGTACGCGCGCAGTCGCAGCCGCGAGTTGGCGCCCGGGGCCGCCACCGACGAGGGCCGCGCCATCGGTGCCCAGATCCTGGCCGGCCAGGCCACCCATGTGCACATCGTCGCCCACAGCGCGGGGGCCGGCGTGGCGCAGGCTGCCCTGCAGACCATGGCGGACGCCGACAGCAGCAACGCCGACGGCGTCACCGTCACCACCCACGCCACCCTCCTCGATCCATTCGCGTTGTTTGGCGACACCGATTGCAGCCAGGCGACGTTTTGCGACCTGTGGTTCAACGACGACGACGGCACCCCTGGTTCTGATGCAGCCATCACCAGCGCCTTCAACATCAACATCAGCGAGACCCGCCCTGCTGCCGAAGACGACCGTGGCCATTGGTGGCCCACCATCGCCTATGGCGACAGCGTGCGGCGCCGGTCCGTGCCGGGCTTTGGCATGGCGGTGGAGGCCGGCGGCGACGTTGTCGGACTGCACGATTTCTTTCCTCGCGGCCGCGGGCGTTGACGCCACAAGGTCGTTGCACCGCGCTCCGGGGTACACATCCCACCAGCACCCACATGGCGGTTCCGGTGGGAGCCCACCTCTGGCAGGCTCTGCCCATGGCTCGACTCTCCACCGCCTTCGCCGTCGCCGCCGCCATCGCCACCGCTTGTACCGGGGCATCGCCATCGCCGTCGGTCACGACGGATTCCGTGCCTGGAGCGCCCATGACCGACCCCTCGTCCACCGATCCCGCGAGCCCGCTGTCCACCATTCCCGCGGCTCCCTGGACCGTGCGGGTCTTCGACGGCAGCGGCAACGTGTGGCGCTTGTCTCGCGACGGCAGCGCTTTGCCTGCCACGGTGGCGTACGAGCCCATGACCCCCGAGCGCAGCTCCAGCGGCGTCTACAGCGGCGGCGAACCCAGCCGCGGTCGCCTGACGGTGGCCCAGGAGGGACACCTCTGGCAGCACGTGGCCCGCGTGCAGGGCGATACCGCCCACCACATCACGGCCCGCCGGATGGGGACCGTCGCTGTCGAAGTCGGCCTCGGTGCCGCCGACCCGACAACGACCCTGAGCGACACCAGCGCCGTCGTCGACGAGCTGCTGGCATTTTGTGCCAGCACCGTTGCCTCCACGGAGTGAGCTGTGCCTCACCTCGACACGCCGGCGGCACGTCGTTGTTTGGGCAGCCAGAAGCGTGGCAGCGTTTGCCCACCATGCGTCCACTGATCCCCGCCCTCGCCGCCTGTGCTGTCTTCGCCGCTGCTGCACCAGCACGGGCCTCGGACAAAGAGGAACTCATCATCGCTGGCGCCATCTGTGGCGTCGCGGTCTTGGCGACGGTCGGCGTCGCCGGCGGCCTTGCCACCTGGGAAAATGGTGCGGCCAGCGACACCAAACGGGCCGCCAACACCTACCGGGCTGTGCCCTCGCAGGCGAACGCCCGCGCCGTGGCTGCCGCGCGGGGCAAGTGGGCCGAGGCCCACGACTTCAACAGCACCGACGACAAATACCTCTGGCTCGTCGGACTGACCGGGCTGGTTGGCGGCAGCATGTGCCTGGGCGTCGGTTCGGCGATGTTGGAGTGAGCATGGGACGACTTCTTTCCTCGAGCCGGACCCTGGTGGTCGGCGCCGTCGCTGCTGTCGTCGCCCTCGTCGCCCCCGTCGCGGGCGGCTGCATCGAGGATGTCTACGTCCCCGGTGCTGTGTGTGCCACCAGCGCCGGGTGCCCGCCGCCCCCCGAGAGCCCCGACGACCCGGTCTCGACCATCCCCGAGCAATGCGTGCAGACGGGCGTTGTTGGCGAAGCGGTCTGCGTGTTCATGCCGTTGGCGCGCCCGGCCACGGCGTGCCCCGACGGCGCCCCCACCATCTGCCTGAATTCCGGTTTTCCCGTCGAGGTCCAGTGCTTCGAGGGCCAATGCCAGTGCCCGAACCCGACGACGACAGCCTGTGCTCCCTGGAATCCCCTCACCTGCGCCTGCGGCGGCGTCACGCCCTGACGTCGGGCCCGACGGACCGGCGCCCATTGGCGGGCGCCGTCCTCTCAATGCTGGCCAGGGCTGCGCTCGGCAACTTCTCCAGACTGATGACCTGTTGGGCGGCGTCGATGGCGACGGCGGCCGCGGGCATGCCCCAGACGGCGCAGCTCTCGCGGTCTTGCGCCAGGGTGATGCCCCCCGACTCCCGCAGCGCCAACAGGCCTGCGGCACCGTCTTCGCCCATGCCCGTCAACAACATGCCGACGGCGTTGCGGCCCACGTGCTGGGCCAACGACCGAAACAGCACGTCCACCGACGGGGTGTGACCAGAGACCGGCGGTCCCGCCACCAGGGCGATGCGGTACTCGCCGCCAAAGCGACGGACCTCCGTGTGTCGTTCGCCGCCGGGGGCCACGAAGATGTGGCCCTGCATGACCCGGTCGCCGTCTTTGGCCTCAGTGACCCGCATGGGACATTGCCCATCAAGGCGCCGGGCGAAGTCCGCCGAAAAACCGGCGGGCATGTGCTGCACGACGACGATGCCGGGGCTGAACGCGCCAAAGGCCGGCAAGATCTTGCCGAGGGCGGCCACGCCGCCCGTCGACGCCCCGATGCCGATGACGGCGTCGGTGGTCTGGTGCAGGGCCAGGGGCCGGGGCGCTTCAACCTCGCGCACCACCCGATCCACCCGCGTGACCGCGGCAACCCGCACCTGCCGCACCAGATTCTCGAGCATGAGCTCCAGGCCGCGAATCACATTGCTGGAGGGTTTGGCGATGACGTCGACGGCGCCGGCGTCCAACGCTTCAATGGCCAGGGGCGAACCAGAGGTCGTCAGGGAACTGAGCACGATGGTGGGGGTGGGCAACACCGCCATCACCCGGCGCAGAAACGAGATGCCATCCATGCGGGGCATTTCGACGTCGAGGGTGATGACATCGGGCCGCAGGGCCACGAGCAGGTCCCGGGCCTGAAATGGATCACGGGCCTGGCCCACGACCTCGATGTCAGGCGCTGCCGACAATCCACGGACCAGGGTCTCGCGGACGAGGGCGGAGTCATCCACCACGAGAACACGGATGCGCGCGCTCATGGGCGATCCTTTCGGTAGATGGCGGGGCCAACCCGGGTGAGGCCAGTGGGCGTGCAGTCGATGGGCTCGGTCACGCTCGTGATCAAGAAGCCGCCGGGCTCGAGGGCATCGCGGGCGGCATGGAGCACCGCGGCCACGGTCTCGTCGTCGAAGTAGTACAAAACGTTGCGCAGGAAGATGACCTGGAAGGTCTGGGTGAATGGCCACGGCATCGCCGTCAGGTTCATGCGCCGAAACGTGCACAGGGCGCGCAGCTCGGGCGCAATGGCCTGTCGACCGTTGCCATTGGTGGTGTCGCGAAACCAGCGGGCCCTGCGCAGGGAGTCGAGTTCGTTCAGCCGGGTCTCGGGGATTTCGCCCCGCTCGGCCTCGCTGACCTGGCGGTCGCTGATATCGGTGCCGAGAATGCGGATGACGGGGCCGGTCTGGCCAAAGGTCTCCACCGCCACCATGGCCATGCTGTAGGCCTCGTCGCCAGCGGCGGTCGCCGCTGACCACATCCGCAGCTCCGGCGCATCCCGAAACGCCGGCAGAATCTGCTCGTGCAGGGTCTGAAAGGCATCGGGCTCGCGCAAGAAATAGGTGTGCGGCGTTGACAGGGCATCGGCGAGGCGCCGCAGCAGGGCTTCGTTGCCGGGCAACTGGCAGGCCAGCTGTTCGACCGCGATCTTCTCGCGGGCACAAAATGCCTCGACCCGCGTCGAGAACAACTGACGCTGATCACCGGCGAAGGCCAGGCCGAGATACCGGCGCACCCAGTCCCGCAACACGTCGATGGTGCCGACAGCTTCTTCAGTGTGCATGGATGTGCTCGCAATCCAGGGTGAGGGCGACGTCGCCCGAGCGCAGCACGCCGTAGCCCGCTGATGCCCGGATGTTCTGCAGCACGCCCGTCATCGGTTTGAGCATGACCTGCTGGTTGCCCAGCAAGGCGTCGACGGGGAATGCCAACCGACCGCGTTTGGCGTGGGCCACGACCAGCAGTTGGTCGGCGCCGTCGGCGATGGTGGCACCGTTCCCGACCTTCGAATCTGTGGCTGTGGGCACGCCAAAGAAGCGGTCGAGTCGCACCAGTGGCACGAGGCCATCATCGAAGCGCACCAACACAGCGCCGCTCGCAGGGTCAGAGACCAGGCGGTTGGCGGCGACACGCTCGACGTGATGCACCTTCTCGACGGGGACAGCCAACAGCCAGCCGTGGGCCCGCACCACCATGGCCTCCAGGAACGCCACCGTCAGCGGCAAGGTCATCTCCAGCCGCATGCCGGCACCAAAGACGCTGCGCAGCCGCACCGTTCCATGCATCAACTCGATGGTGGAGCGCAGCACATCGAGGCCGACGCCGCGACCCGACAACTCCGTCACCTTCGCCGCTGTCGAGAAGCCCGGCGTGAACAACAGATTGATGACCTCATCGTCAGACAGGGTCGCATCGGCGGAGCAGAGGCCACGTTCCACCGCACGCCGGCGCACGTGTGCCAGGTCGACGCCGCGGCCGTCGTCGGCGACGACGATCTCCACCAGACCGCCGCGGTGGGCCGCTTGCAGCACGATGCGACCGGCGGGCCTCTTGCCCTTGGCGACGCGCTCCGCCGGGGTCTCCAGGCCATGGTCGATGGCATTGCGGATGACGTGAACCAGCGGGTCGTGCAGGCGGTCGACCATCGCCTTGTCGATCTCGGTCTCGTCGCCGACAATGACGAGTTCGGCCTCCTTCTCGGTGCGCAGGCAGGTGTCGCGCACCACGCGCCGCATGCGGGCAAAGACGCTCGCGACTGGAATCAGCCGCAGCCCCGCCGTCTCTCCCTGGAGCTCGGTGACGAGGGTCTCCAGCCGGTGGGCGGCGGCCTGGAATCCTTCGATGAGTTCGGGGGTCAGCCCCGGGTGTCGGGTGACGGCGTGGACCGCCAGGCCAAGCTCGCCCGTCAACGCCATCAACGACGTCGCCTTGCGCCCGTCGATCTTCAAGGTTTGTTCGACCGGCGCCGCCTTCACGGGGGCCGTCGCTTTGGAGGTGGTCGCGTTCGGGGCCTTTGCCATCGCCTTGCTGGCGAGGGTCTCGGCGACCACCACGGCGACGTCGCCCTCGACGAGGGGCGGCTGATCGCCGAGGAGGGCGGGCAGCGCAGGGGCAGCAAAGCCCGCTGAAGCCACATCACGGCCGTCGGTGGCCGCCGACCGGACCTCCAGGCCGGCGAGCACGAGGCGCAGGGCCTCCAGCGTCTCTGGGGTCGGATCGGCCTGGCAGGCATCGACGGCGCGGGCCACGGCGACGTGTCCCGTCCGCTGGGCGGCGCGGGCCAGGTCGGCGAGCGCCGCGTCCCGACCATCGCCGCCGTCGACGATGGCCGTCCACAGTGTGCCCGCGAGGGCGCGGAAGAAGCCGGCGTCGTCGAGTCCCTCGTCGAAGGCGAGGGCGCCGTCGGCGGCGTCGATGTCGTTGGGCTCGTCATCCTCGAAGAGATGGAGCCCGTCGCTATCGTCCCCCGTTGGAGCCGTCGCGCCCGACATGGCCAGGGCGCGGGCCACGGCGTCGTCGGCCAGGGGGTCGTCGACGTTGGCGCGGGCCTCGGCGGCGGAGGCGATCAATGATCGCAGCATGTCGACGAGCACGAACAGCAGCGCCAGCATCTCGGCATCAACGGGTCGACCGTGGTCGCGCACCATGCCCACCACGCTCTCGGCGGCATGGGCGACCTTCTCGATGCAGGTCAGCTGCAAGAACCCCGAGTTCCCCTTGATGGTGTGCAAGCCCCGGTAGAGCTGATTCACCATGGCCGGGTCGGCTCGCACCGGGGTCCCGTCTTCCTGATTCCTTGCACCGTTGGGGCTGGGCCGCTGAATGCTCGCCGTTTCCAGGGACAAGAGGGCCATTTCGATGTCGGCCAGGGCCTCGTCAGCGTCGGTGGCGTAGGCACCCCATGAATCGAACTGGTCGCTCATCACACTCTCCTTGGCCCGCTCTTATTCAAGTCTTCGGTGAAGCGCCAAGTGCCTGAATAAACAGTGCTATTTGACGATTCCTCGCTTGGTTTGGCAGTCAGTGACGCTCAGAACCCGCGGAAGCCCCGCTCGTCGGCGGTCAGGGGCATCACCGACCGGGGGTCTGCTCCGTTGTGGCCGTTGTGGCCGTTGTGGCCGTTGTGGCCGTTGTGACCGTTGTGGCCGTTGTGACCGTTGTGGCCGTTGTGGCCGTTGGCGGGTGCGCCGTGCCCGGCGGGGGCTGCGGGAGCGGCGGGGGGTGACGGGGCGGCGACCCTGGCCACCGGGGACTCGGTGCCCGCGACCCCGCCGGGGACCGACGACATCAGGCTGCCCACGTCGATGCCCTTGGACTCCAGCAGCCGCAGCAGCTGGCGGAGCGCATCACCCTGGCTCGCCACCGGGGCGGCCACAGGCTCGGGCAGTTTGTAGGCCGCCATGCGCTGGCGCAGGACCTCCATCTGACGGCCGAGCTCCTCGGAGGCAGCGGCCACTTCGTTGCTTTGCTGGCTGCCCGCCTGGGCGTTTTCCGAGACCTGGGCCATGGACTCCGTCACGGATTGGACGGTCTTTGCCTGCTCCCGGCTGGCGGCCGCGATCTCGCCGGCGAGGTCGACGACCTTGCTGACGTTGCTGATGATTTCTTTGAGGGCGCCGCGGGTGCCGTCGGTGATGCGCACGCCGTGGCCCACCTTCTGGGTCGAGGTCTCGATGAGGTCGGCGGTCTCCTTGGCGGCCCTGGCGCTGCGCTCGGCGAGGTTTCTGACTTCCTGGGCGACGACGGCGAAGCCCTTGCCATGGCGGCCGGCCCGGGCAGCTTCCACCGCCGCGTTGAGGGCCAACAGGTTGGTCTGGAAGGCAATCTCGTCGATGACCTTGATGATCTTGGCGATCTGCTGGGCCGACGAATTGATGTCCCCCATGGCCTGGGTCATGTCCTCCATGCGGGCGTCGCCGGCGTGGGCCGCCGTCGACGTCTGGGTCACGAGCTGATTGGCCATCGCGGCGTTTTCGGCGTTGGCCCGCACGATGTCGGCGGTGACCTGCATGGCGGCGGACGACCGCATGGCGGCGTCGTTCAACGTGACGGCACCCGTCGACATCAGTTGGCTGGTGGTCCGCAGCTGGGTGGCGGCCTGGCCGATTTGCTCCAGTGTTTCCTTCACCTTGCGGAACGATTCGCTGGTGGCGTCGAGCAGCTGGTTCATGCCGGTGCCGACCTGGCGCAGGAAGCCCTGGTATTGCTCGGTGTTGAGCCGCTGGGTCAGGTCCCCCTTCAACGACGACGACAACACCTTCTCGATTTCTCCCTGGGCGGCGATCTCGTCGGTCATGTCGAGCCACTCCATGGAGTAGCCCAGCAGCGCGCCATCGGCGCCGACGGCCCGACCAAGGATGATGTCCATGATGCGGCCGCCGACGGGGATGCGCGTGCGGTGGTGGCCATGGACGTTCTGCAACATGCCGCGCTGGTGCGAGGGCACTTTGTGGAAGACGTCGATGCTGCGGCCCATGAGGTTGTCGACGCGAAAGCCCGGGATCTGGGCCGCGATGGCGGCCTCGTGCTTGCGCAGCACGCCCTTCAAGAAGTCGTTGATGTAGACGACGATGAGGTTCTCGTCGGCGATCATCATGCCGGTGGTTGAGCCATCGAGGGCCGACTTCACCCGGAGGCTTTCGGCAAGCATGCGGGCCTGGTCCGCCGACGCTTTCTCGAGCATCAGGGTCTGCTGGGTGATGTCCGTGGCGTATTTGGCGACGCGCACCACCTTGCCGCTGTCGTCGAGGATCGGGTTGTAGGACGCCTGCAGCACCACCCGTCGACCGCCCTTGGCGAGTCTCTCAAAGGTGCCTTGCACCGCCTCGCCCGCACGCAGGCGTTGCCAGAACGTGGTGTAGCTGGCGGCTTTGCTGTCGGCTTCGCTCACAAAGAGGCGGTGATGGGCTCCCTGCAACTCGGCGGGCGTGTAGCCCATGGCCTCGAGGAACAGGTTGTTGGCGCCCACGAAGACACCGGCGGTGTCGAACTCGACGATGGCCATCACGCGATCAATGGCGTTCATGTGGGATCGGAGCTCGTCGGTGGAGCGCTCGTCGTGGGTGCTGGCGGCGGCAGAGTGACAGGAATTGGACACGGAATCCTCCCGGGAAGCAGGCAAAAATCGAGACGGCGATGGATGGACGCGCCCCTCGGCGCAGTCGGCGTGCGGACTACTGGATGGTCGCGGCAGTGGCCGAGGACGACGAGACGGGCGGGGACACCGCGTGGGATGGCATGGGGGTCAACAGGGCTGCCGCTTCAAGGACAAAGCAGACCCTGTCACCGCGCCGGGCCACGCCGCGGACGAGGTCGGAGCGGGCCACACCGGCCTGCACCGTCGTGACGTCGACGTCGGTGAATTCCACGACGTCGTCGACGCTGTCCACCAGCAGTCCGGTGGCCAGGCCGTCGACTTCGGCGACGACGACCACGGTCCTCTCGGTGGCTGCATGGGGGGTGAGGCCAAAGCGCATCCGCAGGTCCATCAGGGGGACCACCCGCCCACGCAGGTTCACGACACCGCAGATGTGCGCGGGCACGTCGGGCAGCGCGTGAAACGCTGGCAGCCGAACGATCTCCGTCACCATCAGGACCGGCAGCGCGTACTCGGCGTTGCCGACCCGAAAGACGAGGAAGGTCACGCCCGAGCTGTCTTCTTCGTCGTCGCCAAACGGATCATCAAACTCGTCCACATGGTCTGCCCTTCACGACGGTGGCCCCCGCACACCGGCACCCTTCCATCGGTCTCGGCTAGCCCAAGTTGAGTCAGGTGGACGGGAAAACTGGGACAAAGCGCACCACTTTGTCTGCTCCGGCATCTCCCGTGCGCCTCGTCAGAGCACCACCCCGGGGGCACTTGCTGGTGCCACGCCAGATCTGCGCCTGACCCTTTGGAAGGGGCCAAAAGACACAAGATCACCGGGCCAGAGCGAAGCGACGGACGATGCGTTCCACCGCTCGGTCGACGTCGTCACGCACGGGACCGGCCACAGGCTGGAACCGCCGCAACACCAGAACGCCGACACTGATGTCGACGCCGCCGTCGGTGCGGGCCAGCAGCGAACGCAGGGGCCCTTCGTTCACGAGGCTGCGCCAGGTGGTCGACGGTCCTGCCGAGAGGGCGCCGCCCACCAGACCGCGCACGACGTCGTCGGCGCCGCTGGCGACGGCGGCATCGATGGCGGCCAGCAGTTCGTCGCTGGCGTCGCCGTGTTCGTTGCGGGCAAGCCAGGCCCCCACGCCCACGGCGTCGACGGGCTCCATTGCCAGCAGGGCGCGCAGCATGGGCATGACGCCCGGGTGACGGCTGTGGGTGGTGCCAAGGAGGCTGTCGCGCAGCTCGGCGCTGTGGAGGGCCTTGTGTGCCAGCTCGGGCCAGAACTCCTCAAACTCCAGCAGGGCGCAGACAGCGGCGGTGACCTCGGGGTTCACCAGGGGATGCAAGAGGATCGTGTGGACGGCGTCGCTGCTGGCGTCGTGGCCGACGAGCTCCCACAGGGTGCGGGCCGCTGCCCGGCGCCGGTCGGGGGTGGCGAGTTCGTCGAGAAAGACCGCCCGCCACAGCAGGGCCTGCTGTCTTTGGTCGAGAAAGCGGGCGCTGGCGGGGAGCCCCGCTGCGGCGAGTCGACGGCTCCGCGCCATGGGCTCGAGGGTCATGAGCCAGTCCACGAGGTCGTCGATGGCGCGGGCGCCTGCAGCCAGGGCGCCTGCGCCAAGGGCACCCTGCGACAGCCCGGCCATGGTGAAGCGGGGGTCTCGTTCGCCGAGGGCCGTCGCCACGGCGTGACGCCGGACCCACAGGGCCGCCGGGTCTGTCTCCAGCAGCCCGGTGATGACGTGTTCGAACACGTCGGGGGCGAGGGATCGCTTGTCGTCGAGGATGGCGCAGAGCAGGCCAGCCACTGCTGCTGGTCGGGCGGCGCCGGCGACGAAGGGGGCCGCCCCCAGGCAGGCGAGGCGACGACCAAGCTCGGCCGCCGACAACGGCGTCGGCGGACCCTGCAGCAGGAGCCGCATGATGGCGGCGTCGCAGACCCCGGGGGCAGCCCTGGCGACGGCGAGGTCCCCGTAGCTGCCGGCGACGGCGGCGTCGACGTGGCGGTCTTCGCCGTCGGTCACGAGCAGGGTGCCGAGCTCCAGCAGGTTCTTGCCGCCGGCGTCTGTGGCGAGGGTCTCGACGACGCTGATGGCATGACGGCGGTCGAGGCCGAGCAAGGCCTTCCAGGCCCGTCGGCGGTTGTCACCGCGCAGGGTCTTCAGGTCATGTTCGAGGGCAGTGGCTTCAGCGGAGCGGGACGGGTCGTCGGCGACGACCCGGGCCTGCTGGCGTTCGGCGCGGGCGACGGCCTTCTTGGCCTTCTTGTCCGCGAGGCGTTGCTTGTCTTTGGCCTTGCCGCCGTCGTGTCGCACGCGGACAGTCTGCCCCGACGCAGGCGCCAGGCCAATCTTCGACACGCCCTCGCTTCAGCGGCCGTTCACGAGACGATGACGTTGGCGCGGACGTAGACGACGCGGTCCCGGCCGAGGGTCTTGGCTTCGTAGAGGGCGCGGTCGGCGCCTTCGACAGCGTCATCGACGGAGAGAAAGGCGTCATCGCTGGAGGCGACGCCGGCCGACAGAGAGATGTTCTTCGCTTCGCCTGCCCAGCCCGCGCGGTCGCGCAGCAGGGTCGCGCGGGCTCGTTCAACGACGGCGACGGCGTGGATGGCGGGAGTGTGCGGCAACAGCAGGGCGAACTCGTCACCCCCGTAGCGCGCCACGACGTCGACCTCGCGTACGCTGCGGGTGAGGATGTTGGCGACGGCTTGCAGGACGGTGTCACCGGCGCCGTGACCCCCGGTGTCGTTGACTTCTTTGAACCGGTCGAGGTCGATGAGCACCAATGACAGGGGATGTTTGTAACGGCGCGCACTGGCCCACTCGCGCTTGAGGACATCGTTGAAGCGGCGGCGGTTGCAGATACCCGTGAGCGAATCGGTCATCGCGATCGCTTCGGTCTTTGTCAGCATCACCTCAAGCTCAGCATTGCGCTGCTGCAGCTCATGCCGCGTCTTGCGCGTGCGCAAGGCGGCGAACATGCGCGCTTCGAGCTCGTCGTCATCATAGGGCTTCGGCATGTAGTCATCGGCACCGACGTGCAGACCTTCGACCCGTTGCTTCACGTCGGTACGAGAAGTCAACATGATGACGACAATGTCGCGGGTGCTCTCGCCAAGCCGCAGCCAGCGACAGACGCTGTAGCCATCCATACCGTCGAGAACGACGTCGAGAATGACGATATCGGGCGGGTCGGCCTTCAAGCAGCGCAGGGCGTCGAGTCCCCCGCCCACAGCCGTCACGTCGTAGCCTCGTTCGGTGAGCAATCCGACCAGGCGCTCACGTTGCACCTTCGAGTCTTCGACAACGAGCACCTTGGCCTTCATCGTTGCAGGCTACACGAAACCGCTGGCTCGTCGCCTTTTCGCCTCAGCCAGGTGGTCAGAGATCGTTGAGCCGGACGGGAAGGCCAACCGCGACGTCGACGAGGGCGTAGACGTCGTCGCCGTGGACGCTGCCACTGTGCAAGGCGGCGAAGCTCGGCAGATACGAGAGCGAGGCCCGCAGGAGGATCGGATAGCGGTGGCCGTCGACGTCCATGCCGACAAGGACGCCGCCGCCCGCCTCGACGCCCGTGAGGTGGTGCACGCCCGCCTCGGTGGCCGTGAGTACGGCGCCAACGGGGTTCTTGAGGGTGTTGTCGAGGGTGACCTTGTGGCCGTGGTGCAGGGCCCCCCACAGAAAGGGCCGCACCGGTGCGTCGAGATCGAACGCGCCGCCAAGGGAAGGCGCATACAGCCGCAGCCCGAAGCTGAAGCGGTTCACCATCTCGATGTCGCGGATCGGATCGAACGCCGTGCCATTGTCGACGCTGCCAAGGCCGAAGCCGACAGTGACGTCGGGCTCGACGAACGAGAGCAGGGGCAGGGAGAACGAGATCGTGGTGGCGCCCGCAGCGCCAAAGCCCGTGTGGACGTGGTCGTCGTCGATATGGAAACCGATGCGGGCGCCGCCAGAGACGCCAGGCCAGACGCGAAAGGCCGCGCGGTCGCCGTCGTTATCGCCGTCGTCGCTGTCATCGTCGTCGGCCCGGGCGGCGACCGAGGTGACAACAGCCAGGACGACGAAGGCAAAGCGGAGGTCGGAAGCAAGACGGAGGCGCATACGCCCGTATTGGCGGCGGGGGGCAAGATCCGTGTCGCCGCGCCGCACCGTTCACCACACCGACACACCGTGGACCCGATGTGGGTCGCTGTGGGGGGCGCTGGCGTCGTGTGGGTCGCTGTGTGGGTCGTCGACGGCGGCGGCGGAGAGCGCCGGGGGCGTGCGGGGTTCGGGACCAAAGATGCGCCCACCCACCATACGGGCGGCGCCGTCGCAGCGGCGGGCCACGGCGCACTCCAGCACCGAAGCGCTGACGGAGCCGACAGCCATCGGCGTCAGCGACAGGGCTTGCATGGAGGCCACCAGGGGTCCTGTCAGAATGGGCAGCACGCCGTCGCGCACCTCGCCAAAACCAGGGATGGCCAGCAGCAGCGCCGTGGCCCCGAACATGATGGTGCCCCCCACCAGGGCCAACGTCGTCGACACGGTGGCCGTGATGAGGCCCGCCCCCACGCCGGCCAGCAGGCCCGTGAGGGGATCACCGCTGATGACGCCGCCGCTCATGGCCCCGAGGGCCACACCGGTGCTGGTGCTTCCGATGATGATGGCCGTCCACACCAGGCCGGGTTGGGCCTCGGTGGCCAGCACGCGGTCCGCCGTGCCGAGGACGAGGCCCACGCCGACGGCGGCTCCCGCCAGAGCGCCCACCGTGGCGCCGATGGCGGTGGGGGCCGAGCCCTCAAGGGTTTCGGCCTGCGCCGTCGTCGACCACATCGTGGCCATGGCGACGACGACGAGGACGGCCACGACCTGGCAGCGCCCGGCGGTCACGTCACAGCCAGGCGCCGCCACGAGCCTCGACAAGCTCCGAGACGTCCTTCTGGATGCGATCGCGGATGCGGCTGGCGAGAGCGTTGACGGCGACGGCGTCACCTTCTTCGCTCACGTGGTCGGCGGGGTTGATGGGCTCGCCCACGCGGATGCGCCAGCGGGCGGGCAGGGGCAGCAGGCCGAGTGGACCAAGCAGCGGAAACAACGGCGTGATGGGCAACCACGGCGCCATGTCGGGCAGCAGGGCCTTCAAGGCTTCGACCTTGCCCAGCAGGGGCGAGGTTTCTTCGCCGCCGACGACGGCGACGGGGACGAGCACCGTCTGGGTGCGCACCGCCAATCGCACAAAGCCGCCACGGCCAAAGCGCTGCAGTTGGTGTCGTCGTCCCCAGGACTTGCCGAGGCCCTGCATCCCCTCGGGAAACACCAGCACGGCCTCGTCGCGGGACAACAAACGGGTGGCGTTTTCCTGGCTGGCGCGCACGCCCCCGATGCGGCTCATCAGGGTGCCGAGAAACGGCGCGGTGATGACGGGGTCCTCGACGAGGGGACGGACCTCGCGGCCCGTGGCCCGCAACAGCGCGCCGAAGAGCACCACGGTGTCCCAGGGCAGGGCGCCGCCATGGTTGGCGACAAAGATGACCCGGCCGTGGGCGGGCACCTGGGACTGCCCCTCGATGGTCAGGCGAAACCAGCGGTCGAGGAGGGCGTCGAGGGCGGGCCGCAACGAGTTGATGACGGCGGGATCTTTGCCGTAGGCGTCGAATCCGTCGTCGTCGTGGCCCACCGGATGGGCGGGGCCGACGGCGGAGGTGCTGGCGTTGTCGGCGTCGCTCACGGGCGGACCTCGTCGATGGGCGTGGGCATCATCTTGCGCTCGGTGGCCAGGATGGTGAGCACCGTGGCGATGTCGTGCTTGGCGACGAAGCCCGTCAGGCTCTTGAGGCGGCGATCGTCGGCGAGCCAGGACCAGCGCAGGTAGCCAAAGAAGTGGGGGGGCATGTCGATGAGCTGGGCCTGCCACAACGCTGACACCAGGGATTGGCCGAGCCCCGCCGGCAGATACAGGGGCGCGCGCTCCAGGCGGGTCAGGATGTGCGACAGGGGCAAGTAGCCCTGGCCAACGACGTTGACGGGCCCCCGGGCGGACGCACGCCACAGGGCCAGCAGCCCGGCGACGGCGTCGTCGGGGTGCATGAACTGCATGAGGGGGTCATAGCCAAGGACGGCGGGCACCAGGCGACGGGACAGGGTGCGGGTCCAGAAGTGGTCCTTCGCCGTCGGGATCATGGCCCCCAGGCGGGCGACGCAGACGGCGATCTCTGGATGCTCGGCGGCAAAGCGGCCCGCGTCTTTGTCGGCGTCGGCCTTGTCCTTCAGGGCCCGCGAGGGTGGCGGTCGCAGGGGATGGTCCTCGGTGAGGAAGGCCGGATTGTCGGGGCGGGCCCCGTAGCACATCGTCGACGACAACATTACGAGGCGGGTGATGCCCGCCGACGCCGTCGCGTTGAGCACGTAGTGGGTGCCAACGGTCTCCAGTTCGTGGGCCATCTCCTGGTGGTGGGTGGGCGTCGACAACAGCGCCAGATGAAACAGCGAGCCGGCACCCTCGCCCCGCAACAAATCGGCGAGTTCGCGGTCGGTCCCCGGCGTGGTGAGGTCAACCGTATGGGCGGACAGCTTGGGGTGCTTCAACAGCACCGTGGCGTGATCGTCGTCGTTGCCATCCTCCAACAGCGACAGCCCCGAGCGGACATCGATGGCCACGATGCGGTCGATGGTGGGGTCTTCTTCCAGCCGCGCCAGCAGCCGACGACCGAGGGCACCAAACGCGCCGGTCACAGCCACCACGCGGGCGCTGCCGGTACCAGTCGTTGTCGTCGACGCCGCCGCCTTCGTGGCCGCCGCCTTCGTGGCCACAGCCTTCGTGGCCACAGCCTTCGTGGCCACAGCCTTCGTGGCCACAGCCTTCGTGGCCGCCGCCTTCGTGGCCGCCGCCTTCGTGGCCGCCGTCTTCGTGGCCGCAGCCTTCGTGGCCGCCGCCTTCGTGGCCGCCGCCTTCGTCGTTTTCGCCGTGGTCGTTGTCGGCTTCGTCGTCGACGTCGTCTGCGAGGGGCGGGTCGCGGTCGCCCTGGCCTTCGGCTTCGCGGTGGGCGTCGTCGTCGCGGTGGCAGCCACTGCCGCAGCGGTCGTCTTTCGGGGCTTCGCCATGGGGCGGGTGCTAGCAGGTCGGTTCCCGTCGGGAAACGATCGTCGTCCGTCGCGCCGGGGTCCCCGGGCCTGCTACACAGGCGCCATGCCCACCGATGTCATCGCTTCCCTCCAAGCCCTGCTGCGAAACCCCTCGGCCCCCATGGCCGAGGTCTCAGCCCTCCTCGACGGCGCTGACGGCGCAGCTCGCCAGGCGGCGTTGTTCTCCCTGTCGGGGCGCGAGCAACAGGCCCTGTACGAGCGGGCGGCCGCGTCGGCGCCGCTGACCCTCGATGACCTCGTGCCGCCGGGAACTCCCGCCCTCACGGAGGTCATCCACGCCGGCAAGAATTCCCTGCCAGTGTTTCGCGAATTCGAAAAACGCATGTGCCGCCCTGACGACGGCAGCGCCCGCATCTACGGCTACAACGAAGGCTTCACCCGGGCCTTCATCGGCCCCGGCTATTTCGTGGCCTACCCCACCGGACTGGCCACGGACCTCGATCCCGGCTGGGCGAGCCGCGGCGGCGTCGTCGTCGACTACTTCCAGGTCCCCCAGACTCCGGTCGCCGCGGGCTGGCCGAAGGTGGTGCCCAATGAGCGGGGCCTGCAGCGCTTCGTGTTTCGCGGCATGCGCGATTACCTGCGCAAGGTGTCCAGGCACGCCTCCATCGGGGCCGCCTGGCGTGGCGAGGTCAACTTCAACTCCTGGTTCGTCCTCTGTCGGGGGGAGTGACCCCGACAGAGCCCATGGTAGGGTGCGGCCATGGTGACGGCTGCTCTGTGTGCTTTGTGGTGCCTGGTGTCGGCCAACCCGACGAACGCCAAGGCGGCTGCGGCCCCTGCTGTCGTCGTCGAGCGCGAGCGGGGCATCGTGATGCCCGTCGAGGTGGCCGAGGGGGCCAGTCGCTTGGTGGGGGCCGACGAGCGGCAACGGCTGGAGAGCGACGTCACAGCGATTCTGCAGCGCTACCAGGGTCTCAACGTGTTGTCGTCGCGGGATGTGCGCCAGCTTGCTGACGTCGACTCCAAGCGGCAGTTGAGCGGCTGCGACAGCAGCTGCGCCAGCGAGATTGCGGCCGCCATGGGGGCCCGCTACGTGTTCGTGCCCCGCGTCGAGGTCACCGGCGCCGGCATGCAGCTCACGGTCAGCCTCGTCGATGCCGACAGCGCCCGCGTCATCGCCCGGGGGCGCGCCCAGGGGGCGAAGTTCGCCGACCTGCAGCCCCAATTGCCCTTCGCCGTCGACGACGCCGCCGCCAGCCTGCGCCTGGCGGGAGACCCGACCCCCGCCGACGTGCTCAACGAGGCCCGGCCCAAGCTCGCCGTGTTGCCCGTCCGCGCTGCCCAGGCCCCAAGCCCCCACATCGTCGCCACAGTCGACGCCGCCGCCGCCCGCGTCGCCGAGCGGTTGAGCCTGCGCCCCCTCGACGGTGCCGCCTACCAGGCCATCGCCGTCGGCCGCGGTTGCGCCGTCAATGACCTGGGCTGCAGCCTCCCCGCCGCCGCCGCCAAGGGCGTGGCCCTCGGCCTCGGCGTCTCCCTGCGCAGCGAGGGCGAGCAGCTGTCGGTGTCGGCGGCCCTGTTGTTGCCGACCGGCATCGCCGCCGCCCAGGCCACCGTCGTGGCCGCCGGCACCGGCGACGCGGCCGTCGACGCCGCCATCAACGCCGCCATCGACGCCGTCGTCGACAACCGCCTGGCCGGCCGCGCGCCCGCGGCACCCAAAGTCGCCCGGGAGCCGTCCACCAGACGTCTGCGTGACAGCGAAGGCGCCGACGACGTCATCGCCGACTTCCCCTGCAACGTCATGCGCGGCATCGAGAGTGTCGGGGCTCGCTGCGTGCTTGGCACCCAGACCCTGCGCATCGAGCCCCACGCCCTCAACATCCAGACCCAGCGCGAGACCATCGACCTCAGCGACGTCGCGCAGGCCGATCCCTACAGCCCCCTCGCCATCGTGCCCTCGGGCATTCGCCTCGTGCTGCGCGACGGCACCGTCCGCGAACTGGGGGTCGGCATCGGCCCCCGCGACAATCTGCTCCGGCAGTTTCGTGCTGCCATTCCATGACCACGGTCACGGCGCCAACGTCGACGACGACGACCACACAGCACGCGCCGCTCAGCGCAGCAGGGGTGGAATCCGCTCCAGCAGCAGGGCCACCAGGGCGTCGTCCATGAACTCGTAGTCGTCGCGGATGTCGACGGACACGATGCGACAGTCGCGCAGGGCGTTGCCCACCAGGTTCTGCAGGGGTTTGCGGTAGCGGTTCTCCATCAGCACCACGAGCTCCGCCCAGGCCACCTGCTCGCGGCTGACGACGACGTCGGCGTCCTTGCGCACGCCGGCGGAGTCGGCCTGCACCCCGGGCAAACGACCAATGACCACCTCGGCGGTGGGGCTGCGGCAGCGGTTCTTGCCACAGATGAACAGCACCCGGGTCATGACGTCGTCCTTGGGGTCGCGGCCGTCCCTGTCAGGGTTCCACCGTCGGTGTTGGCTCGGTCGGCGCGGTGGTCCACGCGCAGCCGGGTCCTGCCAGCAGCGCTTTGAGCCGGGTGACGCCAGCGTCCGCGCTGCCGTCGAAGCGCACGACGTCGCTGTCGTTCTCGGCAGCACAAAAGGGGACCGTGAGTTCGACAAGCTCGCTACCGGGCAGGAACGCATCGATCGCCGACGACAGAGGGCGACGGGCGCTGGCATCCCGGGGGCCCACGATGACGAGGCGCCGATCGGAGCTGCGCATGCCGTGGAGGGCCCGCTGCACGACCGCCGGAGTCGCGCCTTCGTCGACGAAGTACTTCCAGGCGTCGCCGGTACGCTCGCGATGCTGCTTCACGGGGATCATGCCACCGTCAGTGCCGACGATGACGCCGATGACGTTGCCGTCACTTCTGGTGCCGTAGACCATCGTGATCGGCGTGAAGCCCTCGGGGGCAAACGTCGGGCGGGGCACGTCGGCGGCATCAGTGGCCTGGCTGCGCCAGGTCAGGAATTCGGCAGCGACGGGCACGGTGAAGGCGACGGCACCAACCACCACCCAGGCGATGAGGGCGGGGTCCCGGCCTCGGGCCGCGCCGACGATGGCGAGGAGTGCGCCGACTGCGGCGAGGCCAACGCCAGCCAACGCGAACGTGTCGGCGAGGGGCACCGAATCCGCAGCCATGGCCCACGGGCTCGCCGCCGCCGCCGCCAATGCGGTCAGTTGGCCCATCACGCCCTGGGCGACGAGGCTCGAACGCAGCGCGAGCCCGGCGCCCACGAGAGCGACGCCGGCACCGGTGAGCTTCGCCATCAGCGCACCGCGACCCTTCAAAAAGGCCAGGCCGGTACCGAGCAGGATGCCCGCAGTGAGCGCCCCGCCAAGGCCGCGGACCATCAACGCTTCGCCCGTGGCTTGCTGCATCATCGGCAGCTTGTTGGTAGCCGACACCGCCGCCATGGCCATCGACGCCGACCGCATCTGCAGCGTCGACAGAACGACGCCGACCAGCCAGGGCAGCACCCCGGCGGTCAGCAGCACACTCGGTACGCGACCAGCCGCCGCCAGCGCGGCGATGCCGCCACTGGCGAGCCCCACCGCCAACACCAAGACCAGGCCACCGATCCCGATGGCTGCACTGACCTCCTGTGGATCGTGGACCACAGCGAAGGCCGTCATGGCAGCGATGGCCGTGGTGGTAACGAGAGCACAATGGACGATGGGCGAAGGAGCAGGAGAAGCCATCCCGGACTCTACGCCACTTCCAGACGCAAGCGGGCAGGCGCCATCGACGCGAAAGGCTATGGCCTCGCGGCCAGCGGCATGACGCGCAACAGCTCGGCGGTGACCTTCTGCTGCACCTCGAATGACGAGGTCTTCACGCCCTCGGAGGTCACGTCGAAGGTGCCACCGCAGCTCATCTGGGGCGCACCAGGCATGGCGCCCATGGCATCCGACGGCATCAGCAAACACCCCGGCGGATCGATGAACCACGTCGACGCAAACACCCAGCGGGAGCGAAATGGTTTGCCCTCGGCAATCAACGCCGGCGCCGGCGCCGCCGCTCGCACGGCGTCGTCGATGGCGATGCGGATTTTTTCCTGCAGCTGCTTCTCGAACTGGTTTCGCAAAATATCGACAGCGGTGACTTTGCCGGTGCCGTCGTGGTGCACGTCGACCTCGAAGGCGAAGCGCACGCTGAGGCCCGCGTCCTTGCGCCGCAGCAGGTCCTCGATGGTGCTCATGCGCAGCTGGGTGTCGTTGTGGGCGCCAAGGTTGGCGCTGTTGCCCAGGGCGAGCCGCTTGATGGGGTCCTGACTGTGCAACGACGTCGCCGCCAGCATCGGCCCCAACACCCGCCTGGCCTCGTCGTCCCACGACGTCGGGTCCTTCAGGAAGTTGGCCATGATGGCGGTCTGGGTGACCTCGGCGGGGTTGTCGAGGTCGGCAGGCGCTGGACGGAAACCCTTCTCAGCCGCGGTCTTGAATTCGCGAAACCAGTCCGACGCCATGCCCACCGAGACGTCGTGAAACGCGATGCTCTGGCGCAGATGGCGCTCGGCCTTCGCGGCCGCAAGCACCGCCCCGGACTTGCCGAAATCCTGGTCTTCGTCGGGGACGTAGTCGAGGGCGCCCGCCAGACCCTTCACACTCTGCCGGGGACCCTTGCCGTCGACGCCGCGCACCAGGCGCATGAGGCTGCCGGGCAGGTTCTCTGGTCGGGGGGCCAGGTCGCTGCCGGGGTCGACGTCAGCCGGCGTCGTCGTCGGCGTTGCGGGCGCCGTCGCTGTCGTCGGTCTCGATGGTGCCGTCGAGGCCGTGTCGGCGGGCGTTGCTGCCGATGACGTCGTCGGTACGGACGTCGCCGCCAGGGTCGCGCTGCCTGCGGTTGCTGTGGGTTCGGGCGCGTCGTCGGCCACGGGGACGGTGGGCGGTTGCACCAGCCGCACGTCGAGGGTGACGGGGGTGCGGGGTGCCGGCGCAGAGGGCGCCCACGCCACCGGGGGCGACGTCACCGGCGGCCGGCGGGACACGTCGCCATGGCGCACGAGGAAGAACACGGCCACATGGAGCGCCACGGCGACCACGACGGCCACCCGTCGTCGCGATCCATCCCGGGTCCAGTGCCGCCACATGCCCCGAGTCTAGCAGGCGCGGCCGTCGTCGTCGCCGGGTTGTCCCCGGGCCCCCGGTCCGCGGCGAATGCCCGCGCCAGGGCCGCTGTCCGCCGGATCAGTGCTTTTCCGGGACTGCCGGAGGACGGTGCCGCGCGGCCGATGCCCACCAACTCGCGGGCATTCGAGAATCTCCGTGCATTTCGACCGCCCGGCAGTCGAATGATGCTGACGCCTCAGGCCTTTGGCCCTGCACCGGCCCTGAATCCGCGACCGAATCGTTGTTCTGATTTCATTGATGGCGCGTTTGCGCGGGTGAAAGCGCCAGCACATATGCGTTCTGCCGCACGTGTCATTGTCGATTCGACACATTCGAGGGGTGTGGCTCCAATCCTGATCACGCTGCCGCTCGAATCCGCCAATTGCCTGGCGTGAGGACGAGAGCGATGGCCGGTTTCCAGCGGCTGCTCAGCGCAAGCGCGCGAAGGTCGATGATGTCTTGAG
>Ga0247837_1002327_pt1 | contig 36302 bp, 34 predicted proteins | sample LaCtaG_2_FD_187115 | JGI IMG/M metagenome (GOLD analysis project Ga0247837, IMG submission 187115) | Freshwater microbial communities from meromictic Lake La Cruz, Castile-La Mancha, Spain - LaCruzMarch2015_14.5m | ecosystem: Environmental > Aquatic > Freshwater > Lake | place: Spain: Castile-La...
ACACACTCGTGAAAGCCAATGCCGAGCACTCAGAGCCAAGGGTGATCCGATGCGATGAAAGCTCCGCCATCGTGAGATGAAAAAACTCTCCGCGACCTTGCATCTTGAAGGTTTTGCAAGAGGCTCAGGTGTCCGTCCAGGTGTTCGAGCCGGAGATGATCTCCACCAGCAGCTCGGGCATCACCCGCAGGAAGCCGCTTTTCGGCAGATCGGGGAGCCTTTCCTTTGAAATCACCGCCAGATCCGCCGCACGCACGGTGCCTGCCTCGCCATCCCGGATAACCACGCCGACTTCACCAGAAAGCACACGGAGAGGGAGGTTGTCTTGGACGCACTTCGTTTGCAGGATACAGGCCAAGCGTGCGCAGAGTTCAGCGTGAATCGGGTTGTTAGCTGTCAGAAAATGCAGAATGCCGTGGATGAGTTCGGAGGGCGTGTCTGAATCCGCCATCACCTCGAAGTCCTGCACGGAGAGCGGTGAAGATGTCTGGAGAGCACTGGGAAACATGGCGCTAGATAACTGCACGCGTTGTACTTCAAGCCCCTCCTGCCGCAAGTCTGGAGAACTTCCTCCAGCGGCAGTCCCGGCAAAAGGTCAAGAATCGTCAAGCAGGTGCCAAAGATGGAGTCGGAGCAGGTTTTGAGATTGGCGGGCGGCTTCCGTTACTCTAGACGAACCTGCCAACCATGAAGACCATCCACCTCGTCGCCTCGGGCGATCTCCGTCTTGCCGCCAACCAAACCTGCTGGGCCGCGCAGAAGGCCATGGAAGATGCCCTGGGTGCGGCTTTGAAGAGCGAAGGATTCGCCGTGAAGCGTGCTCACCCTTTCGACCGCGTGAAAAAGCATGGCTTCATCGACTCGCAGAAAATGGGCATCGAGGTCTTTCGCGGAATCAATCCCGACGCGCCCCTCATCGTCGCCGAGGCGGTGTGGCAGTATTCGCATCACGTTCTCGCCGGATTGACCACGCACCGCGGCCCCATTCTGACCGTGGCGAACTGGAGCGGCCAGTGGCCCGGCCTCGTCGGTCTGCTAAACCTGAATGCCTCGCTCACCAAAGCAGGCGTGAACTACTCCACGCTCTGGAGCGAGGACTTCACGGATGCCTTCTTCAAATCCGGCCTGCGCGAGTGGCTCACCACCGGCGCGGTCAAACATGATCAAAGCCACGTCCGCCCGCTTTCCATGCTGAAACTGCCCGCAGACGACGACGCGACCGGGCGCGACTTCGCCCGCCGCTTCCGTCATCAAAAGGCCATTCTCGGCGTCTTCGATGAAGGCTGCATGGGCATGTTCAACGCCATCGTGCCGGATCACCTGCTGCATCCCACCGGTTGCTTCAAAGAACGCCTCAGCCAGTCCACGCTCTACGCCGCCATGCGTGAAGTCAGCGATGCCGATGCCGCAGCCGTCTTTGCCTGGCTGAAAAAGAAGGGCCTGCAGATGAATCTCGGCACCGATGAAGCCACGCAGCTCACCGAGCCGCAAATCCTGCTCCAATGCAAAATGTACATCGCCGCCGTGCGACTCGCGGATGAGTTCGGCTGCGCCGCCATCGGCATTCAGTATCAGCAAGGCCTCAAAGACCTCACGCCCGCCAGCGACCTCGTCGAAGGTATGCTGAACAACGCCGACCGACCGCCCGTGCACAGCGCCGATGGCAAACGCGTGCTCTTTGAAGGCGAAGCCCTGCCGCACTTCAACGAAGTGGATGAGTGCGCCGGGCTCGATGGCCTCGTCACCTACAAACTCTGGCGCGAACTCGGTTTCGCCCCTGAAAACACCCTCCACGACCTCCGCTGGGGCGCTGAAGTGAAGCGGGCACTCTTGCCCGCAGGATCAGGCGGGCAGGAGTGCCCGCCTCACTCCAACCCATACGTCTGGGTCCTGCTCATCAGCGGCGCCGCACCGCCTGCCCACTTCATCGGCGGCTGGAAAGGTGCCTCGAGCGAGCGCCAGCCTGCGATGTACTTCCGCCTCGGAGGCGGCACACTCAAAGGCATCAGCAAACCCGGCCACATTGTCTGGAGCCGTGTCTTCGTCATGGACGGCAAGCTCCAGGCCGACATCGGCGTCGCTGAAGTCGTGAAGCTGCCCGATGAGGAAACGAATCGCCGCTGGCAGGAAACCACGCCGCAGTGGCCCATCATGCACACTGTGATCAAAGGCGTCAGCCGTGATCAAATGATGGCCCGCCACAAATCCAACCACATCCAGGTCGTCTATTGCCCCAACGAAAAACAAGCCCACCGCGCCGCCCGCATCAAAGCCGCCGCCTTCGCCGAACTCGGCCTCGAAACGCATCTCTGCGGCGATGTGAAGCTCAGCTAAACCCAAACTCTCCAACCGCTAATATGACACTGAACAGACGCTAAATATCAGAGTTCTTCATGAGCGTTTCATTAGCGCCATATCAGCGGTTCAAAACTCCCCGATCCCCATGCCTGCCCCACTCTCTGGAATCATCCCGCCCCTAGTCAGCCCGCTCAAAGATCGAGATACCCTCGACGCCGCCGGCTTGGAGCGACTCATCGAGCATCTCATCAGCGGGGGCGTCAGCGGCCTCTTCATCCTGGGCACTACGGGTGAAGGGCCGAGCCTCAGCTACCGTCTGCGGCGCGACTTAATCGAACGAGCCTGCAAGGTGGCGGCGGGCCGCGTTCCGGTGCTCGTGGGCATCACGGATACCGCTTTTACCGAGAGCGTGAACCTCGCCAAATACTCCGCGGATGCCGGAGCCACGCATGTCGTGCTCGCTCCGCCGTATTACTTCCCCGCCGCGCCGCCGGAGATGCTGGAGTATGTGCAGGACCTCGTCGCCGAGATGCCGCTGCCGTTGTTTCTCTACAACATGCCCGGTTTGACGAAGGTGAGCTTCGAGCTCGACCTCGTGCGCCGTGCCTTGGACATGCCGGGCGTCTGCGGTGTCAAAGACAGCTCGTGTGACATGATCTACTTCCACCGCCTCATCGAGATCGCGAAGCAACGCCCCGACTGGAGCGTGCTCGTCGGCCCCGAAGAACTCACCGCCGAAGCCGTGCTTCTCGGTGGGCATGGCGGCATCAATGGCGGAGCCAATTTGCATCCGAAACTCTATGTGCAGATGTATCAAGCCGCTGCCGCGCAGGACTTGAAACGCACACGAGAGCTTCACGCGCAGGTCATGCAGCTCGCCGGAGCCATCTACACCGTCGGTCGCCACAAATCAGCGATCATCAAAGGCATCAAATGCGCCCTCAGCCTCCTCGGCATCTGCGAAGACCACATGGCCGAGCCGTTTCATCGCTTTCGTGATGCGGAGCGTGAGATCATTCGAGAGCGGCTGCAAAACCTCGGCCTTTTGGGCTGACACCGAATCGGAAACATGTTTGACTGCCCTTCAGTCATGCCAGACACTCTGCCCTATGAACACGAAGCCAGCGATTTACCTCACCGACCCGGCGGAGATGCTCAAAGCACGCTTGAGTCAGCCGCGAGTTTCCTCCGAGGAAGTTCGCCGCCAGCGCGAGCATCTGGAGCGCGTGGTCGAAGCCACCTCCAAGGCCGCGAAAGCCGCGATCTCGCCGCCTGGGCTCGTGAAAGCGGGTGCCTGATCGACTCCCGCGAGTACTTGAGCAGGCTCGAACGTGGCGGAGAAGAGCACCGCGTTTTCTATGATCCAAAAGCGGGTCGTTATGTGAAGGCGACTCATCCGGGAAGATCTGGCTTTACCATGATTGCCTCAGAGGGCGGCCTGCCTGCTTTTGTGCATGCGACCCCGCTGGAGTATCTGGAGCGCCTTTTGACGCAAAACCGGTTGTTTGGTGATGACATCCAGCTCAGCGGCATTGCGGAGGAAGATGGCCGGCAAGTCATTCTGACCAGCCAGCCCTTCATTCACGGTTCCGAGGCCACCCTAACCGAGATCGAGCTTTATTTCCGCGCCATGTGGTTTCAGCCCGTCACCGGACTGAACGCCGGCCGCCGTGATTCCCCCGCTTTCTACCGCGATCTGGACGAGACACTTGTCCTGGATGCCCATCAGGGAAATCTCATCAAAGACGACAACGCCTGCATCATCCCCATCGACCTCATCCTCGTCCGTGCGGACGCAGCCCTCCAAAAGGCCCTCGAACCTCTCCTCTCATGAAACCTATCCTCTGCGTTCTCCTCCTCTCTCCGGTGCAGCTTCAGGCTGCTGATCCCTCCATCCTCACCACCGAATACATTTACGACACCGGCCCTTACCCGCAGATACATGCCACCACGATCACCGAGACACCCACGGGCCTCGTCACGGCATGGTTTGGCGGCACGGCGGAACGCAATCCAGATGTGTGCATCTGGGTGTCGCGTCAGCTTCCCGATGGCAAATGGACCGAGAGCGTCGAAACGGCTAATGGTGTGCAGGCGGATGGCACACGGCATCCGACGTGGAACCCAGTGCTCTTCCAGCCGAAGGACGCGCCGTTGATGCTCTTCTACAAAGTCGGTCCATCGCCGAGCACGTGGTGGGGCGAACTCAAAACGAGCACCGATGGCGGCAAAACATGGTCCGCCGCGCAAAAGCTGCCGAAAGGCATCTTTGGCCCCATCAAGAACAAGCCCGTGCAGCTCGCGAATGGCGACATCCTTTGCCCCACCAGCAACGAGACCGACACGAAGCCCAGCGCCTGGGCCATCTACTTTGAGCGTACCGCCGATCTCGGCAAGACTTGGACGCGTACAGAGCTGCAGCACGATGGTTTGAAGGTCAGTGCCATCCAGCCGAGTATTCTCTTCCTCGGCGGCGACAAACTCCAGGCCGTGGGCCGCACGAGACAGGGCAAAGTTTTCCAAATCATCTCCGAAGACGCTGGCAAGACCTGGGGTGAGATTTCACTAACCGATCTGCCGAACCCCAACTCCGGCACCGATGCCGTCACGCTCGTCGATGGCCGCCACCTGCTCATCTACAACCACACCGCCAAAGGCCGCAGCCCGCTGAACCTCGCCGTGAGCAAGGACGGCAAGACCTGGGAAGCCGCGCTGGTCTTTGAAGACGAACCAAAGAGGGAGTTCAGCTATCCGGCGATCATCCAGACCAAGGACGGCCTCGTCCACATCACCTACACCTGGAAGCGGGCGAAGGTGAAGCACGTCGTCCTCGATCCCGCCAAGCTCACCACGAAGCCCATCGTGAACGGCCAGTGGCCGCAGTGACGTCGATTCAAGTGGCACTCGAAGCTGAACGTCCCAAACCCTTCGATTGCCAATCGAAGCCACGTCATGAAACACATCACCTGTTTGCTCTTTTTCCTGCTTCTCCCACTTTCAGCGGCTGAAACCACCATGAACCACGAAACCGCGCTGACCAACTACGTCGAAAAGCTCAACACGCACTCCTGGGAAGATATAGCCCCATGCGTCACGGAAGATGCCGTGTTCATTTTCACGGAGGACACGTTTGTCGGCAAAGCGGCGGCCAAGGCGGCTTTCGAGAAGACGTTCAAGCTGATCGAGAAAGAGGTTTTCAGCCTGCATGACATCGTGTGGACGGCCGTCACGGATGATGTGGCCACTTGTCACTATGAGTTTCGCTGGAAGGGCCTCCTCAGCGGCCAGGAAGCCTCCGGCGGCGGTCGCGGCACCTCCATCTTGCGCAAGGTCAATGGCCGTTGGCTCATCGCGCACGAACATCTCGGCCCCTATCCTCGCAAATCATGAATCGTATCACTCTGCTCATCGCTTCTGCATCATTCGCGTCCTTATCAGGCTTCGCCCAAGATGCCGCTCGCCTCGACACCGGCGATCCTGCCGCCAAATCCACCACCGCGCCGACGCTGAAGCCTGCGACGCAGGAGAACATCATCGTTTACAAGGAACCCGGTCGCTACGGCGGCTGGCCTGCGAATCAGGGGCTGTGGCAATGGGGCGATGAACTCGTGGTCGGCTTCACGGCCACTTATTACAAAGAAACGAAGACCGATCATCGCATCGACCGCACGAAGCCGAGTCATCGCGTGCAGGCCCGCAGTCTTGATGGCGGGAAGACATGGAAGCTGGAGGAGGACGTGCCCTATTCCGAACCGAAGAAGGAGGCGAAGCGCGTGCCGCTCACCGAGCCGCTTGACTTCACCGCGCCGGATTTCGCGCTGATGTTTCGCTTCGGCAGCCTGCACGCGGGTCCGTCCTGGTTCTTCACGACGCATGACCGCTGCAAGACATGGCAGGGACCGTTCAAGTTCGAGGTCGAAGGCGTGGACGGCATCTCCACGCGCACCGATTTGATCCCGCTCGGGCCGCGTGAGTGCCTCATGTTTGGTAGTTGCGGCAAAAAGTCGGATAACAAAGAGGGCCGTGTCTTCTGCGCTCGCACCTTAGACGGCGGGCTGACGTGGAAGCTCGTGTCCTTCATCGGCGAGGAGCCGCAGCCGGGTGGCTATGCCATCATGCCGAGCACCGTGCGCACAAAGAGCGGCGCGCTGCTCACGGCGATCCGCATGGGCAAGCCGGAGATCAACATCCAGCTCTGGCGCAGCGATGACCTCGGCAAAACCTGGACGCGACTCCCCGACGTGACCGGCGTCATCGGCGGCAATCCGCCCGCCTCCGTCCTGCTGCCCGATGGCCGCCTCGCCGTGACCTATGGGCACCGTCGCAAAGCCTTCGGCATCCGCGCCCGCATCAGCGCCGATGAAGGCAAGACCTGGACCCCGGAGATCATCCTCCGCGACGATGGCTTTGATGGCGACCTCGGCTATCCGCGCACGATTGTTCGCCCCGATGGCCGCGTGCTGACGATTTATTACTTCAACGGCCCGCGCGCGGAAGACCGTGCGATTGAAGGCACGCTTTGGACTCCACTGCCATGAATCCTGCATCCCTTCCCGCCACCATCCTGCTCTCACTCATCGGCGCATGCTGCGGCCTATCCACCGCGCATGCCCACGACACCAGTCCAACACCGCCTCCGGGCACTGACCCCAAGGTGCTCGTCTATTCCAACACGGCCTACTACCGGCATCCCGATATTCCGGCCATCAATCGCTGGCTGGTTCTGCTGGGGCATGAGCACGGCATCGAGGTGGACATCACGGAGCACGCGAAGGATCTACTGCCAAACGTGCTGAAAAAATACGACGTGCTACTGCTTAACAACGCCAACCAACTCGGCGACCTCATTCCGCAGCAGCAGCAGGAGGCCGTGCAGGCGTGGTTTGCCACGGGCAAAGGTATTGTCGGCATCCATGCGGCGCTGGTGAAACAGGAAGGCTGGCCGTGGTTGATGGAACTCGGCGGCTGCGACTTCAACAGTGACTCGGACTTCCTGAAAGCCAAAGTGATCGTCGCTCCTGCTGCGAAGGATCATTCCACATTGAAAGGTCAGCCTGCGGAGTTTTGGATCGAGGCAGACTGGACGAACCACACCCGTTCTGTCACGGGCCTGCCCGGCTTCCAGGTCTTGCTACGCGTAGATGAGACGACCTATGAGCCGGTGCGTGACTATTTCAAAACTCGCAATGGCAAGCCGATGGGGCCGGATCATCCCATCGCGTGGACGCACGAGCCTAAAACCGGCGGCCGTTTCTTTTACACCGAGTTCGGTCACGATCTGCGCTCTCTGAGCACGCCTTTTGTGAGGCAGCACATTCTCGAGGGGATCAAGTGGGCTGCCAGCAAGCTCGCCCGCTAACCAAGACCCTCCATGAGACGACCGCTCCTCACTCTCACATCATTGTTTCTGACTTCGCTCTCGGCTCTCTGCGCCGAGCCGATCACCAATTCCATCGGCATGAAGCTCGTGCCCATCGCCCCGGGCAGCTTCATCATAGGTCAGGACGGCCCGACGGCGGACTATAAGATGAGGCAGCATCCGGCGGAGTTTGACCATGCGGATTGGGATGAGACGCCCGCGCATCGTGTGACGATCACGCAGCCGTTTCACCTCGGCGCGACGGAAGTCACGCTCGGTCAGTATCGCCAGTTCAAGCCGAAGTATCGTGGCACGCGCGGCGCGGATGACGATGCCGTGGTCGGCGTGAGCTGGCATGATGCGGTGAAGTTTTGCGAGTGGCTCTCAGCGATGGAGGGGCGGACGTATCGTCTGCCGACAGAGGCGGAGTGGGAGTATGCCTGCCGCGCCGGGACGACGACTCTCTTTAATACCGGCGACAGTTTGCCTGCGGGTTATCAGAAGTGGTTCGGCGACGACGGGCGACGCACCTATTGGTTCCCGGAGGGCAAACTGACGGCGGAATACCAGTTCCTTGATGGCAAGCCGCAGTTCCGCGTGGCGCAGACGCCAGCGAATGCCTGGGGGCTGTTTGATATGCACAGCAACGTCTCGGAGTGGTGCCTGGACTGGTATGGGCCGTATGAGGCGGCGGTGCAAACTGATTCGCTGGGCCGCAGCGATGGTGATTTCCGCGTTTTTCGTGGCGGCACGCACTCCAGCTTCTCGCGGATGCTGCGCTCGGCGAATCGCGCCGCGTGGCTGCCTGAGGCGACGAACGAGACCATCGGCTTTCGTGTAGTGCTCGGTGAGCTGCCGCGTGGGCAGCTATTGCCGCCGCCCGCGCCGCCGTTGAACGCACAAAACGTCAGCCAGAGCATCGCCAAAATCACGCCGCAGGCTGCGCACGTGCCCTTCTTTGACGGGCCGAAAGTGTTCGTGAAAATCGCGCCGGACAGCACTGGCCCGGCGTTCTCGTGGCACAATCACAGCCCTTCCATCACCGAGTGCCCGAATGGCGATCTGCTTGCGACCTGGTTCTCGTGCGTGGATGAAGGCGGCAGTGAGTTGAATAATCTCGCCTCGCGCCTGCGCTTCGGCACCACGGAATGGGAAGCAGCCTCGCTCTTCTGGGATGGCCCGGACGTGAATGATCACGCACCGAAGCTCTGGTGGGATGGCGAGCGGACGCTGTGGCACTTTGCGCGCGGCTTTGCCGAGAACATCGTGCGCACCTCCACCGACAACGGCGCGACCTGGGGTAAGGCACGCGTGCTGCGCCCGCACGATGAGTTTGGCAATCAAGTCATCCGCACCCGCGAAGGCTTCCTCATCATCCCCTTCGATCACGATGTCACCAGCTTCTTCATCAGCCGCGATGGCGGCCAGACCTGGACGTATCCCGATGCGGACCGTGGCAAGAGCGACTATCGTCCCGGCGGCAAGGGCTTCCGCAATGCAGGCTTCCACGCAGCCATCGTGCAGCTCGACGATGGACGCCTCATGACGATCGGACGCAACGACAAGCCCGAGTTGCAGGCGAGCTTCAACCGCACGACCCCCGTCAGCTACTCCAGCGACCTCGGCGAGACCTGGACCTATGAGGCCAGCGAATTTCCCGCGATCAGCAGTGCGCAGCGTCAGGTGCTCATCCGCCTGCGCGAAGGCCCGCTGCTACTGTGCTCGTTCACCGATCAAGTCCGCGACTGGAAGACACGCCAGGGCCTCACCTTCAAAGCCGCCGACGGCAGCGACTTCACCGGCTACGGCCTCTTTGCTGCGCTGTCATTCGACGACGGGAAGACCTGGTCGCACCGCCGCCTCATCACGCCCGGCGGCCCGGAGCGCGAGCAGCCATCCATTGACCGCAGCACCTTCAAGCTCAGCGACACGATGGCCGAGAGCGCCGGCTACCTCACCATCACCCAGACCCGCGATGGCCGCCTCCATCTTCTCAGCAGCAAGAACCACTACGTCTTCAATCTCGCGTGGCTCAATGCCTTGCCGCCCACACCGCATAAGTAACCGATCCCTCCCATGAAAACATCCATCATCCAACTCTCCGCCTCCATCCTTTGGCTAACGGCTGGCTTCCTCGCTTCGCCCGTCAATGCGGCGGAGACGGCCAAGCTCGCTCCCGTTCTCCAGCCTTACATTGACGAGCAGCACATCGCAGGTGCTGTCGTGCTCGTGGCGGATCGGGAGAAGGTGCTGGCGACTGAGGCGGTCGGCTGGGCGGATGTGGCGGCGAAGAAGAAGCTGAGTACGGATGCGGTGTTCTGGATCGCGTCCATGACGAAGCCGATCACCTGCACGGCGCTCATGATGCTCGCGGATGAAGGCAAGGTGGATGTGGACGCGCCGGTGTCGCGCTATCTGCCGGAGTTTGCCGATCAATGGCTCATCGCCGAGCGCGATGACGCGCACATCTTGCTGAAAAAACCTGCGCGGCAGATGCTGGTGCGTGATTTGATGAGCCACACGAGCGGCATCACGCAGCAGTTGTCGTTCAAAGGCGTGAATGGCGAGGAACTGCCGCTGGCCACACGCGTGGCAGCACTCGCCGCGCAGCCGCTGGAGTCGGAGCCGGGCACGAAATACAAATACACCAATGGCGGCATGAACACGGTGGGGCGGATCGTCGAGAAGGTGTCCGGCGTGCCCTTCGCGGAGTTTTTGCAGACGCGCTTGTTTGATCCGCTCGGCATGAAGGACACGACCTTCTGGCCCAGCGATGAACAAGTCGCGCGACTGCCCACAGGCTATCGCGCGATGGCAGATGGCAAAGGCATCGAACCCGCGCCGCTCGTGGCCTTCACGCCGCCTTTGAGCAACCGCAAACGTGCGCCGTTTCCCGGCGGTGGCTTGTTTTCGACTGCGGCGGACCTCGCGAAGTTCTGCCAGATGATCCTCAATGGCGGAACGCTGCACGGGCGCAAATACCTCGCGCCGGAGAAGGTGCAGCAGATGACCAGCCGACAGACGGCGAAGGACATCGTGGAGAGCTACGGCTTTGGCTGGACGACCAATGGCGGCATGATCGCGCACGGCGGTGCCTGGAAGACGAACATGGCCATTCATCCGAAGGAGGGCCTCATCACCATCTTCCTCGTGCAAGTCGCGGGCTGGCGCGACGAGGCAGAAGGCAAGAAAATCGAGCCTGGCTTTCGCAAAGCGGCCTTGGAGCTTTTTGCCAATCCATGAACTGTCTTTGCACGATGAATTCACGTCTTGCGGCGCTCCTGCTGGCACCGTTCCTCGCGCTTCACGCAGCAGAGGACTTGGCGCAGGTGCCTGCCGGGGCGCGGATGAGTTATCTCGACAACGGCGTGGTGAGGCTAGGCGTGGATCTGAATCACGGTGGGGCCATCGTATTCCTGGCGCGCGCAGGTGGACGCAATGTGATCAACAACTTTGATCTGGGTCGGCAGGTGCAGCTTTCCTTCTTCTCCGGGCCGGTGCCCTTCACCGTGCCTGGGCAGCAACCGACGAAGCACTGGGAGCACATTGGTTGGAATCCGATCCAGACGGGTGATGACTTCAAGAACGCCTCACTGCTGCTCGCGCATGAGAATGATGGCCGCACGCTGCATGTGAAGTGCCAGCCGATGCAGTGGGCGCTGAACAATGTGCCGGGGGATTGCACTTTCGACGTGTGGCTGGAACTCGATGGTCCCGTAGTGAAGGCACGCGCGCGCTTGAACAACGCCCGCAGCGACCGCACGCAACATCCCGCGCGTCTCCAGGAACTGCCTGCCGTCTATGCAAATGCGGCATTTCATCGCGTGGTGAGTTACACTGGCAGCCGCCCTTTCACTGGCGATGCTGTGGGGGAAGTGCCGAAGCCTACCGGCCAGCATCCGTGGTCGTTTTGGCTCGGCACCGAGAGTTGGTCCGCGCTGTTGGATTCGCAGGACCGCGGCCTCGGCCTGATCACACCGGGGCGCGTGCATTTCACGGGCGGCTTTGCCGGGCAGGTGGGACCAAACGACACCTTCGCCAACAGCACTGGCTACCTTGCCGGGCAAGGCCAGGAGATTCTCGACCACGACATCACCTTCGAGTTCCGTTACGAGATACTCCCCGGCAGTCTGGGGGAAATCCGCGCCCGTGCGGGTGCGTTGCGATCCAAGAATCTTCCCGCATGGACTTTCGCCGCCGACCGCCAGGGCTGGCACTACCAAAACGCCACCGACCACGGCTGGCCCGTCGCCGGTCATCTCGCCGTGCGGCTGGATCAAAACGATCCGCAACTGATCAGCCCGCACACCTTCTGGCTGGCCGAGGATGCGCCCTTTCTCATCATTGAGGCCGCCTTTCACACCCAGCATCGTCACGCCACAATCTACTGGCAGGAGCATGATCAAAGTGCGCCGGGAAAGGAAGACATGCTGACCTTTCCTATTGAGGGAGATGGCAGCTTCCAACGCCACAGCATCCGCCTCGCCGACAGCCCCGCCTATCGTGATGCACTCACACGCCTACGGTTCGATCCCGTGCCCAACGGTGAAACCGGCTCGTGGATGAAGGTGAAGTCCATCCGGTTTGGGAGCGAGCCATGAACCAGACGACCTTCGCTGACATCATCAGTCACCATACCACGCTGGAGCGGAGTGGTTTTACTCCGGCAGCTCTTTTCCTTGTGTCTCTGGTAAGAACACCAGGACTACTAGGCCGACGACAAACAAGCTGGAGAGCATCGTGATCGCCACGGGCAGCTCGTAGGCCGCTTTGAGTTTGCCGGAGGTGAAAAGGATCGGCGCGGCGAGCAGTCGGCCCGTGTTGAAGCAAAAGCTGGCTCCTGTGGCGCGCAGATGATTTGGAAATGCTCTGGAAAATACACCGCGAAACCGGCGTGGATGCTGAGCGTGACGAAGCCCAGCACCGGCAGCGCGATGAGCATCTGCCAGTGTGTTTGCGGCAGGAAGCAGACGATAGGGATCACGATGAGCGCCAGCATCTGCATGAGGAAAAATGTACGCTTGCGACCGATGCGCTCGCAGATTGGACCAAAGGCTAGCATCCCTAGCCCACCGCCAGTGGCCTGGACGATGCCATAAGCGAACTTCGCTTCCTGCTCCGCCGCAGCTTTGTCCCAGCCCAGCTTCGCCAGCAGGTGGCTCATGAGGTCTTGTCCAGCCACAGTAACTCCCCAAAATGTTCCCAGTCCCACGGCTGCCAGCACCATCCCGCATAGGGCATGTCGCCGCCAGACTGCATGGCCGAAAAGCTCGCGGAAGCTGCCCACGCGCGCTCCCAATGTTTGTTGCGCTGCCTGGAGGCGCTGCGGCTCTTTGATTGAGGCCCGTACCCACAGTGTGAGCAATGCTGGGAAGACACCGATAAGATACCCGTATCGCCATTCTGCCCCCACCCACATGCCCGTGATGCCCGCCATCCAAGTGGCCAGCACACTTGTGGAGTGAAAGATGCCAGAGGCGCGCGCGCGTGCCTCTTTGGGGAAAACCTCTGCCACCAGCGCCGCTGCAACTGCCCATTCGCCGCCCACACCCATCGCCACCAGGAAGCGCAGTACACAGACCTGCCAGAGGTCCGTGGCAAAATAAGTTAGCCCGGAGAAGACCGAGTAAAACAGAATCGTCAGGATCATCGTCGGTGCCCTTCCCCAGCGGTCTGCCAACATGCCAAAAAGCCAGCCGCCTACTGTGCCGCCGACGAGAAAGAAACCCAGCACCACATCCCCCCACTCCTTGACCGCAGCCTCACCCGCTGTCGGTCCCAGGATTTCTCCCAGCATGGCTTTCCGGGTGATGTTAAAAATCTGCCCTTCATACGCATCGAACACCCAGCCGAGTGAGGCGACGATGAGCACGAGCCATTGGTAGCGCGTGACGGTGGAGTACCACTTATCGTTTGGCGTCATGGAAGGAATAAGTTTTTTGGCGAAAGGCATTACAACGGCATCGTCGTTCCTGGAATCGCCACCGGATACCACCCTTCTGCATCCGGTTTCACTGGCGGCTCGGTAGCCCAGGTGATGTTATCTGGCACGAGGTCTTCCTGCGAGTTTAGCGCCTGCTCCCAGGTGATGACTTGGCCAGTATATGTCGCCATGCGGCCCATGACGCCCATAAGAGTGCTGTGGGCAGCATAGTCGGAATCGTTGCGGACTTTGCCTGTGCGGATGTTTTCAAAGAGGGAGTCGTGTTCGAGTTGGTAGGCGTCTTCTTTGTTGCGCGCACGCTTGCCGCCGGGCGGCAGGCCATTGATCAGGAATTTGCCGCCGTTGGCGAGATCGGCGCTGCCCTTGGTGCCGTGGAAGTGCTCGCTCACATCCCGTGCGCACTTACCACCGATTTGGCAGCATTGGCTGAGGATGCGCATGCCGCTTTCGTATTCAAACTCGACGGTGTGGTGATCAAAGATGGTGCCGTTCTCCTTTGCACGGCGCAACTGGCGTCCGCCCTGGCCGACGGCCCGCACGGGCATGACACCCTTCATCACCCAGTTCGCCACGTCGAGGTTGTGGCAGTGTTGCTCCAGGATGTGATCCCCGCTCATCCAGGTAAAGAAGTACCAATTGCGGATCTGGTAGTGTAGCTCGCTCTCTCCCGGCTCACGCGGAAAGCCTCGACGCGACGTGCCATTCCAGTACACACGGCCATAGACCAAGTCACCGATCTCGCCCGCCTGGATGCGCTGGATCACGTCAATATAGCTGGGCTGGTAGCGCCGCTGAAAGCCTACGCAGACATTGAGTTTCTTCATTTTCGCCTCTGCCGAAGCTGCCAGCACCCGCCGTACGCCCGCCGCATCCACTGCGACCGGCTTTTCCATAAACACATGCTTCCCAGCCTTGATCGCCTGCTCAAAAAAAAACGGCCTCGGCCCCGGCGGCGTTGTGATGAGCACCACGTCCGCGAGCGCAAAGGCCTTTTGCCAATCCTCGAAGTTCGTGAATATCTGATCCGGCGGCACAGCGACCTGCCCCTCATGCTTCTGCTTCAAAATATCCAGTGCGGCCTGCGCCTTCCCCTCCAGTGGATCAACCACCGCGACGAGTTTGATCGTCGAACCCGCACTCAGCGCTTGATTGCAAGCCCCCGTGCCGCGTCCGCCACAGTCGATCAGCGCGATCTTGATGTCATTTTCCCCTGGTGCTGCAAACGCATGTGTGGCGGCAGTCAGCGCCGTGGTGGTGAGAAATTGGCGGCGGGTAGGCATGGTCTCTCAACAGTGCCAGCGCTGCCCATATTTCAGGGGCACTGCGCCGCTACAGCGGCATCTCTGCAACTTCGCGATCAAAAAGTCCGCTATCGTATTGTGCTTCTGTTCGGGGCGTTGGGATAGACGAGTTCGCAATCGGGGCCGTTGGCTTGGCGGTGGGTTCGGGCTGCGGGTTGCTGGGTTTTTCTCGATTGAAAAGTTATGAAAATTATAATCATGGACGTTAAATTGCCTGAATGTGCGCCGCCTTTACTCTCCGCTCTGTCTTCTCCGTCCGTGTCCTGCTGGCGGCGGCTGGGTTGTGGGTGGCTGGCGGAGAACGCGCGGTAGGAATCGTTTTGTATGACACGGACAATGCGCTGACAAATACGACTGCGCCTACAGGCAGTCTGGCGGGTAGTGGTTGGGATTTCCAGGGGGAGTATGGGAGCTACCTGGGGACGATGATCGGGCCGCAGCATTTCATCACGGCACAGCATTTCGGGACGCAGGGGGGGACGTTTGTGAGCACGGCGGAGTTCAACGGGGTGGCGGATGCGACTTACACGATTGATGCGGCGGCGAACGGGGGGCAGGGCTATTGGAACATCGCGGGGACGGACCTGCGTGTGTTCAAGGTCGTGGAGACCTTCAGCAGTTACGCTACACTTTACAGCGGCAGCGGGGAGGTGGGTCTGGACCTGGTGGTCTTTGGCCGGGGCGGGCCGCGCGGGGCGGAGGTGATGCTAGGACCGGAGGCGAAGGGCTGGCTGCACACGGGGGCGGACGGGGTAGCGCGCTGGGGGGAGAACACGGTGAGTGCGACGCTGATGAGCGGGGTGGGGCCGCTGCTGGCGGCGACTTTTAGCGCGGTGGCGGTACAGAATGAGGCGACGCTGTCGGTGGGGGACTCGGGGGGCGGAGTCTTTGTCAATGACGGCGGGCTGTGGAAGCTGGCGGGGATCAACTATGGGGTGGACGGGCTTTTCGACACGAACAACACGACGGGGGATGGCATGGAGTTCAGCGCGGCGCTGTTTGACAAGGGTGGCTTTTACGAGGGCAGCGATGGCACGGGCTGGAACTTGGTGCCGGACCTAGCGGGGGATGTGCCGTCGCGGATGTACTCCTCCCGCATCTCGTCGAGCCTGACGGAGATCCAGGGCATCGTGGGCGTGCCGGAGCCGGGCGGCTTGCTGCTGCTGGCGGTGGCGGGTCTGGCGGCGCTGGCGGAAAGGCGACGCGCGGTGGGTGCGGGGGTCACTTTTTCAGCTCGGCAAAGATGAGCCGCCCGGCGGAGGTGGGGAGGGCGCTGGTGATGATGACATCCACGGTCTGGCCGATGAAGGGCGCGGCGTGGTTGACGACGATCATAGTGCCGTCGGGGAGGTAGCCGACGGCCTGGGTTTTGTCCTTGCCCTGCTTGGTGAGGTGGAGGGAAAGCTCGTCGGCGGGGTTGAACTGGGGCTGGAGGGCGAGTGCGAGGTCGTTGAAGCTGAGGACGGCGAGGCCGCGCAGACGGGCGACCTTGGCGAGGTTTTCATCGTTGGTGAGGAGGCGGGCATTCAGCTCGCGGGCAAGGGAGACGAGACGAGTGTCCACGGAGAGGCTGCGATTGGTGCCAGGAGTGTCCTCCTGGATGGAAAGGCGCACTCCGTCCATGACACGCATCTTTTCCATGATCTCAAGACCACGTTGACCACGGATGACGTGTTGCGGGTCGTCAGACTCAGTTAGAAGTTGTAGTTCATCGAGGACGAAACGGGGGACGACGAGAGCACCGCTGAGGAAGCCGGTGGCGACTACCTGGGGTATGCGGCCGTCAATGATGATGTTGGTGTCGAGCAGGAGGGGCTCGCCCTCCGAGCCATCGCGCCGGAAGCGCACGTAGGGGATGAGGAAGGCGAACTGGTCGCGGTCACTACGCAGGGCGAAGGTGACGCCGAAGAAAGCGAGGGAGACGTAGATGAGGAACTCGGTGACATTGCGAAGCTCATCAATGTTTTCCAAAGTCTGGAAGTAACTGAGCTGGAAGATGCCGATGCGGGTGACGAGCCAGGCACAGAAGATGCCGATGGCGAGGCCGAAGGTGGCGTGGGAAAACTCCCGCAGGCTGAAGCGCGCGAAGACCATGTCCAACAGGATGAGCAGGCCCATCGCCGCGCCGCCGATGACGGCGCCGAACCACCAGGGCTGCTGGATGCGCATGGAGACGGCGGTCCCGACGATGAGAAACAGGGCAAAGAACAGCGCCCTGACAAGACGTATGGACCACACGGAATTCATTCGGACGGAAGCGTGGGAGACTTTAGCTGGATGCACGGGCTTTGACGACAGCAATCCTCGGCCCTCTCACACACGGTCCATGACCCAGCGGGAGATGCAGCCCTCATGTGCCTGCATGGCGGTGGCGGCGAAGTCGGCCAGGTAGCCACGCCCGTGCTGCGGTACGGGCCAGGCGTGGGAGCGGGCTGCGAGGTCGGCGTGGAGGTGGACGGTGCCCTCCAGCAGGTCGAAGGAGATTTCGTCGCCATCCTGAATGGCGGCGATGGGACCGCCGACGGCGGCCTCGGGGGAGCAGTGGATGCCCATGACGCCGTGGGAGACGCCGGAGACGCGGCCATCAGAGAGAAAAGCGACCTTTCCATCCAGCTCCGGCACGGCGAGCGCGGCGCTGGCGACGAGCAGTTCAGGCATCCCAGCGGCGATGGGGCCGACGCCACGCAGGACGACGAAGTGACCTGGCCGGATGCGTTTCTGAGCAGCGGCATCGGAGACGTCCTTCACGGTATTGAAGCAGATGGCGTTGCCTTTGAACTGCGGACTCTGGCGGGAGGAGACCTTGAAGACCATGCCGTGAGGTGCCAGGTTGCCGAAGCATATCTGGATGTCTGCGTAGTCTTTAAAGGGGCTGTCCAGTGGCGCGATAAGCTCTTGATCGGGCGGCACTTCGCGGCAGGAGGCGATGTTTTCTGCCAGGGTCTGGCCGGTAACGGTGATGCAGGAGCCGTCTAGCAGCCCGGCTTTGAAGAAATGACGCAGGAGCATGGCGGTGCCGCCGATGCGGTGAAGGTCGGCCATGGTGCCGCGACCACGCGGGGCGAAGTTGCAGTAAACGGGCGTGCGGCGGCAGACGGCCTGGATGTCACGGAGGTCGAAGTCCACACCAGCCTCGCGGGCGAGAGCGAGGATGTGCAGGACGGCATTGGTGGAGCCGCCCATCGCGGCAATAGCGGTCATGGCGTTGGTGAGGGCTGCACGGGTGAGGATGGTGCGGGGGCGCAGGTCGAGCGCGAGCAGTCGGCGCATGGCCTGGCCGACACGCAGGCAGTCGGCTTGCTTCGTATCATCCACGGCGGGGATGGAGGAAGTGTCGGGGAGGCTGAGGCCCATCGCCTCCAGCGCGATGCCCCATGTATTGAAGGAGGCAGCGATGCCGCAGCCGCCCGCACCGGGACAGGCGGCGCGGATGATGGCCTCCGACTCGTCCAGAGTCATGGTGCCGCTGTTTGCCTGGGCCTGGGAATCGTAGGCGTCGAGGATGGTGACGGGGCGGCCCTGGTGGCAGCCTGGCATGATGCTGCCGCCATTGACGATGAGACCAGGGTAGTTCAGGCGAGCCAGGGCCATGGCAAAGGCTGGCCCGTTTTTATCGCAATGATGCAGGCCGATCATGCCATCGTAACGGTGCGCGCTGGTGGCCATCTCAGCGCCGTTGGCCATGAGATTGCGGGAGCAGAGGGAGGACGCGCCGCCCTCATGCCCCTGGGTGATGTTGTCGCTGACGCCGGTGACACCGAAGGGAAAGGCGATCAATCCCGCCTCCGCGCAGCCCTGTTGGATGAGCTTTGCCAGACCGTATGCGTGCATGTTGCAGAGGTTGCCATCGAGCAACGGCGTGGCAATCCCGATCTGTGGCCTGTCGAAGTCCTCTTCCTGGAAACCTAGCCCCCAGTAGAAGGATTTTACCCCGCGCTGCCAGCCGTGGGTGAGGGAGGAAGAGTTCCAGTTAAGGGGTGTGGTCATGTATTCATCACAGATTAGACGGTCTGCTCACCGTCTCAAAACAAAAACTCCCGACCAGAATCACTGGTTGGGAGTTAGGATGAAGGAGTTAGATGAAAACTCCGACAGGTTAGAACGTGACGCCGAGCTTCACGCCACCGAACACTTCATTGTTGTTAGTGTTGATGAAACGTGCGGAACCGGAGGAGTTCAGCGCGATGTAAGGAGTCAGTGTAGCAGACTTGGTCAGCTTGATTGGAGCGGACAGGCTGTAGAGGATGTGGGTGAAACCACTGCTCACACCAGTTGCGCCGAAACCGAGACCGTTAGCACCTGCAAAAGGCAGGATAGGGTTGCCATTGCTGCTGTAATAGTCGAGGCCATAACCAGTCTTGATCGCAGGCACCAGGGAGAGCCAGGAAGTGATTTCGATAGGGTAGTCCACACCAAGTTCAAAGTAGGAACCGCCAATGTTGAAATCATAGAACCAGCCAGTGTAGATATTCACTGGGCCAAGAGGTGCAGCAACGGTGATACCGAGCTCGTTGGTGTTGGAGATGTTGGTTTCACCAGCACCGACAGCCGGGCCTACTACGCCAGCTGGGAAGCCATTACCGCTGAAGCCGTTGAAGAAGTTATAGTAGGTGTAAACCAGGCCAAACTTGGCAAAACCAGCATCATAGGTAAGGGAAGTCGAAAGATCGAGTTCCTGGTAAGCAAAGCTAAAATCACCGGGAGCCCCGAATTGAGTAGTGGACTCAACACTATTCGTGTAAAGAGCGCCGATACCCCAGGTAAGCTGCTCCGTGAGAGGCACGCTGAGGCTGAGACCAGCCCACACCGTGTTGTCTGCGAAGTAGAGACCGCGGAAGAAGTAGCGGGTGTCGTAACCCACTTCCAGGGTTGCGCCGATGGTGTCGAACAAAGCGCCGGGCTCCTCAGGAGCTGGTGCCATTGGGGCTTTGCCGCTGGGAGCGGTGCCAGCGAATGCGTTCAGGCTCGCGCAAGCGGCCAGAACCATTGCCGACTTAGTGATGACGGAGGTCATGCTTTTCAATTTCATGATGGTCGATTTAGGGTGTGTTGATGTGAGATGGAGGTTGGTCCGGGAGACCTTCCGCCGAATCTACCGAATAAAGCATCTGATGTGCCATTGCCAAGCATCTTTTTCTGAAAATTATTGAGTTGTTCGCATTTCACCGTTTTGAGGTGATTCAATCACTCTATTCGTTCAGCAAGACGCGCACACCTTCGGGCCGGATTTCCATCTCCTGGATGCCAGCGAAGAAGCGCTGTAGGGCTGGATCCTTTTCGAGGTTTTCGCCCACGAGATTTACCCCCTTGATGTCGCCTAACCAAGCATTAGGCAGAGACAGCCCACCGACGGTGATGCTGTTGACTTTCACGGCGAGCTTTTTGTCAGCACTCATTTCTGCCGAAAGGGATAGACGCAAGCGCAGCGTGGTGCCTGCAAGCAACGGCAGCTCCGTCTCTGCCGGGATAGGGACGAGCATGGTGGCGGCCAAGGTGCCATCTCCCAGGTCAACTTTCACGGTTTCGCCCAAGTTTTGCTGCGCCAGGTAGGCATTGATCTCCTTGGCGCTGATGAGCAGTGTGCGCTCTTGCTCACCAGGAGAAGGTGCGGGCTGGACGGGTGCGGTGGGACTTTGCAGCACCTGTAGCTTGGCGTCCAGCGTCTGCTGCTCTGCCTGTGTGAGGCTCACGGGCTGGATGGGGGAGGCGTAGAAGTTTCGCTTCACCCACCAAGCGGTGGTGGCAGCGGTAATGCCGCAGCCCAGAATGAGAATGCCGAAAACGATTAGTACGATGCTTTTCCAGGAGCGACGCTGGGTGACGACCGGTGCGGCCGACGTAGTGGTGCAAGATGATGATGATGTTTCCATAATGTGGGGCCGGATTGACGGCGCGGCAGGTCAGCGCATTCGCGACGGGACGGCGATTGCACGTTGCCCCAAAGAATGGAAGCTGCAACGCCGGGGCATCATCCCAGACGGCTCACGGAATTTTTAGTGACTGGCCTGGACGGATGATGTCGCTGGATAGGCTGTTAGCGGCCTTGATCTTCGCCACTGTGGTCCCACGCTTTTTCGCGATGCCATAGAGAGTATCGCCTTTGACTACTTTGTAGCTGCCGCCTGACTTCTTGGCGGTGGGCTTGGACGATGATTTGGGCTTGGAACTCGAAGCCGTGCTCTTTTTAGTGATGGTCGTGGGCTTCTTGGGCGTTACTTTCGGCTCCGGGGTGGTGGGCGCATTAAAGGCATACGGGTCGGCTTCCACTGGGGCGGGCGGTTGGGTGTAAGTTGGCGTACTCCCCGGCTGCACGTAGCCTGGCTGGCCTGGGTAAGGGTTGTAGCCACCGTCACTGCTATAGTTTGAGACGTAGGGTTCACTGTCTCCTGCCGAGGTCTGCTGACCAGTCTGGCAGGATACCAGCACCAGGCTGGCAGCGGTAAAGGACAGAAAACGGGCGGCATTCATCATAACAGGGCTTGGGGTCTGGGGAGGAAAAAGCGCGAGTATGGTTTTCTGACCAGAATCTTCAACCTGAAACCTTATCATCCTTCGCCGCGTTCTTTGCGTTCTGACCGAAATCTATATCACGCAAGTGTTGCGGATTTCGCCAGGACTCCCTAGTCTTGCGTTTCTTCTTCATGAAAATTGGTTTTAACCTCCTCCTCTGGACCGGTCATGTGACCGACGAAAACTTCCCCGTCATCGAAAATCTCAAGGCCACCGGTTACGATGGTGTTGAGATTCCAATCTTTGATGTCAGCAGCCCTGCACACTACGCCAACATCGGCCGGGTGCTAAAGGATAATGGCCTGGAAGCCACCGCTGTCACCGTTTTGCCCGACGAAGCGCACAACGCCATCAGCCCCGTGGCCGCCAATCGCCAGGGTGCCATTGACCACTTGAAGCGCGTCCTAGACTGCGCGCACCATGCTGGCGTGCAGACGCTCTGTGGCCCTTATTATCAGGTGCTCGGCAACTTCACCGGCAAGTACCCCACCGAGGAGGAGCTCGACAACGCTGCCGAAGTCCACCGCGCTATTGCCCCCGTCGCCGAGGCCGCAGGCATCAAGTGCGCCATCGAAGCGCTGAACCGCTTCGAGTCCCATCTGCTGAACACGATGGAGCAGGCCGCCAGCTATGTGCAGCGTGTGAACCACCCGAACTTCGGCACCATGTACGATACCTTCCACGCGAATATCGAAGAAAAAGCCCCCCTCGCCGCCATTGAGACCGTGTTTGCCACCGGCAAGCTCAACCACGTCCACATCTCCGAGAACGACCGCGGCACTCCAGGACGCGGCCATATCAACATCGTGGAGCAGATCCAGCACCTGCAAAAAATAGGCTACGACGGCTGGTTGACCATTGAGGCCTTCGGCGGCTCCCTGCCCGACCTCGCCGCTGCCACCCGCGTCTGGCGTGACTTCTTCCCTTCGCCAGATCAGGTCTATCTGGAAGGCATTGAGGTCATCCGCAAAGCCTGGGGCCACTGATCCCGTTCCCGTTTGTCATTCACATAAACCAGTCAGTAAGACATAGAATCCAACCCAATGAACATCGAACCCACCCCAACCACACGCCGTGACTTCATCGGCAAATCCGCAGCCGTCGCCGCCACTGTCGCGAGCACTGGCCTCACTGTAGCCCAGTCCGCCAACGTCGCAGGCAGCGACCAGATCAAAGTCGGCCTCATCGGCTGCGGCGGTCGCGGCTCAGGCGCGGCGAATCAGGCACTGAGCACGAAACAGGAGGGCATCGTCCTCCATGCAGTGGCAGATGCCTTCAAAGAGAAAGCCGACGGCGCGCTCTCCAACTTACGCACAAAGCACGCCGAGAAAGTCCAGGTGGACGACTCCCGCATCTTCGCCGGACTTGATGGCTACAAAGGCGTCATGGACTCCTGTGACCTTGTCATCCTCACCACGCCGCCCGGCTTCCGTCCGTATCATTTCGAGGCCGCCGTGAACGCGGGCAAAAACATCTTTATGGAGAAACCCGTCGCCGTGGACAGCCCCGGCGTTCGTAAGGTGCAGGAGATGGCCAAAATCGCCGACGAGAAGAACCTCAAAGTCGTCGTCGGCCTCCAGCGCCGTTACCAGAACTGCTACCTCGAAGCCCTCAAGCAGGTCAAGGAGGAAGGCATCATCGGCGACATCGTCTCCGGCCAGGTCTATTGGAACGGCGGCGGCATTTGGTTCCGCGACAAACAGCCAGGTCAGTCCGAACTCATGTATCAGATTAACAACTGGTACTTCTTCACCTGGCTCTGCGGCGATCACATCAACGAGCAGCACATCCACAACATTGACGTGGCCAACTGGTTCATCGGCAGCCATCCCGTCAGCGCCCAGGGCATGGGCGGTCGCGAGCAACGCGTGGACAAGAAGTTCGGCCAAATCTACGATCACCACTACGTCGAGTACACCTATGCCAACGGCGTCCGCGTCAACAGCCAGTGCCGCCACCAGTCCGGCGTTTACAATGCCGTGCGCGAGGAGTTCACCGGCACCAAAGGCAAGCTCTACCTCAACAACAGCGGTGCCTGCTATGCCGTGGACCACAAAGGCAACACGATCTGGAAGTACCGCGCAGGTGCCGCCGCCGAGGGGGCCGAAGAAGCCAAGGGCAAGAAAGCCAAACGCGGCGGTGACCCCGATCCCTACCAGATCGAGCACGACACGCTCCAAGCCGCCATCCGCGAGAACAAGCCGCTCAACAACGCCTACTACGGTGCCGAGTCCACCATGACCGCCATCATGGGCCGCATGGCCACCTACTCCGGCAAGGAACTCAAGTGGGAAGAAGCACTGGAAAGCAAAGTTCAGCATATGCCCGCCATCGTCACTGCCGAGACCGAGCCGCCCGTGAAGCCGGATGCCGACGGCGGCTACCCTGTGGCCATCCCCGGCGTCAAAGTTCCCGGCGTCGAAATCATCTAAGCCACAGTCAGGCTCCTCCTCAACCCCGGCCCGCCTAAAGGTTGGCCGGGGTTTTTCATGCCTCGCTCATTCCCCCGGCTGTTCGCACCAGGTCCGCCGCCATTTCCGCAGCGTTTTCTAGAAAGGCTTCGACCAGTGGCGAGGCCCGGCCTAGCCACAAGCCTGCGTAGGTCAGTGGCGGGAAGCCCTCCAGCCGCAGTCGGCGCGTGCCTGCCAGTGGCTGCGTGTCAGGCTGGTCCAGCACCAGTCCGGTGCCAAAACCCTGCGCCGCATAGTGGGCCACGAGGTCCAGCGAGGCCAGTTCCAGGGATGGATACCACTCCAACCGCCGCCGTTGCAGTTCATGCTGAAAGCAGCGACACAATGCGTCCACTGAGTCCACACAGATCAGCGGCTCCTCAATCCGGTCTTGCCGCCAGAAGTTGTCCGCGCTTTTGATCCGGCTTTTCTCAGGCACCAACAGTGCCATCGGCAGAGAGAGAAGCTCCCGCTGCCGGATGCCCGCTGCCGTTTTCCCAAACACACTCGTCACCGCCAGGTCAATCTCTCCAGCCAGTAGCCGCGCTTCGAACTCGCCCTGCCAACCCGTTTGTAGCGCGAACTCCAGCTTGGGGAATCGTCTCCGCAGCGCCTTCAGTAGCCGTGGCAGGTAGTTGTGCTGGATCGCCGCCGGTGCCCCGATGCGCAGCCGCCCTTCCCGCCCGCCGCGCAGCCGTTCCGTAAGCTTTGGCAGCCCGGTGAAGAACGGCTCGATGAAGGTAAACAGCTCCTGCCCCTCCGCCGTGAGTTCAAAAGGCCGCCGCCGAAACAGCGTCACGCCCATACTGTCTTCAAGCTGGATGATTTGCGCGCTGATCGCCGGCTGCTGGATGCCATACGGGATGTGCCGCGCCGCCGCACTCACACCGCGATGCCGCGCCACATAAAAGAAGAGTTCTAGGTGATGGATATTCACATCGCTACCGTGCTCCAGAAACGACAGACAGGCCAGAAACTCATCTCGGCACATAAGGCCGACATCTGCTCCACCGAACATGCAAAGACAACGGGCTGGCGTCATGGTAGCCATCGGGCATGATGGGTGAGCAAAGTGTAGCGCTTACTTCCGATCCGCAGGCTGCACTGTCCCATTTTTTTGCAACCGCACAGGAAATTTCTCCCATTGCTGCGGCAGCGCCTTTCTGACGCTTTCTGGAAGCTTGCGGCGGGAATAAATGATCAGCACCGGGCCGCTACCTTCATCACCAATGCCCACACTGGCAAACCAGCTCTTGTATTGGAGCTGGTCGCCGAGATGCAGGGCTGCGGCCCGGACTTGTGGATCAAGTACCATGAGTGCAGGAACGGGAGCTTAGCTCTTGCAGGGAAGTGCAACTGCTTCCCGCGAGATAGCTGGTCAAAGCTGCACGCGTTTGATAAAACACACCCTGCCATGAATATTCCAACCCTCTCTGTCCTTGTTGCGGCTGCACTAGCGGCCACTGTTTCCTCCCAGGCAGCCCTCCTCGATTCGCCCCAGAAGGGCGGCCTCAGGATCAAGAACATCAGTTCGCTGAGCTTTGGCAAGGACGGCCTGTTGCTCGTGGCCGATCCCTCCTCGGCTAGCGTCTTCGCCATTCAAACTACGGACACGGGGCCGGTGGCGAAGTTGGCCAAGCCAGTGGTGGACATCGCGACGGTGATCGCGGGCGGGCTGGGCACGACGGCAGAGAATGTCACGATCAAAGACATGGCGGTGAATCCGGCCAGCGGGAAGGTTTACCTGGCCGTGCAGCGTCGGCCTGACAACGCGTCGCTGATCCTCGTGGTGGATGCGGCGGGGAAGGTGACGCCGTTTGATGCCGACAAACTTTCCTGGTCGGGCGTGACGCTGCCGGGCGGCACAGCGAGCAAGGTGACGAACATCACGGACGTGGCCTTTGACGGTGAGCGCGTGTTTGCCACGGGCACCTGCAATGAGGAGTTCGCCAGCCGCATCTTTACCATCCCGGTGCCGGTGAAGCATGGCGCGACGGCGGGCGTGTTCAGCGCGGAAACGTACCACGTCGCGCATCGCAGGTGGGAGACAAAAGCACCGATCCAGAGCTTCATTCCCTATCACGCCAAGGACGCCGAGTATGTCGTGGGTGCGTTCGCCTGCACGCCAGTGGCTAAGTTCCGCGTGGATGACATCGAAAGCGGCGCGAAGGTGAAAGGCGTGAGCATGGTGGAACTCGGCAGCGGCAACCGCCCGCTCGATCTCTTCGACTACACGGACAAGAGCGGCAAGGAATGGGTCGTCGTCCATACCCAGCGTTTCAAAGCGGATGCCTTTGGCCCAAGCAAATTCTGGGGCGTGCGAGTGAGTATGGACTACATCAACGGAGCCGAAGACAAATCCAATGAGAAGGCAACTTGGCGCGACGTGAAAGCCAAGACCGGCCCGGAAGGCATCGAGATCGTGGACGCCCTCTTCGGCGCCGTGCAGGTAGATAAGATCGACAACGAAAGCGCCGTCGTGCTTCGCGGCACGGAAGGGAAGCTGTCCCTGGAAGTCATCGTGCTGCCTTGATATGCCCTCATGCGCCGCTGGCTCATCTTGTTGCTGTTCATGCCCCTGCTGGTGCTCATGCTGGAGTGGCTGGGCATCAGTGACGGCCATTCGTTTCGGCTGCGAATGGCCGCAGACGGCACGCGCATTGAGTTGACTACTGACGCCATTGCCGATGATGCCGTGCTGGAGGTCCGCGGCGTGAATGACGGACAGGAAACCCCGCCGCTGCTGGGCACGGCAGAGAGGACGAAGGACGGCCTCGTCTTCAAACCGCTGCTGCCGCTGCTGACAGGCCAAGAGTATCGCCTGACCTGGAAGAAAAACTCCGGGAAGATGGGTTTGCTCACGCGCCGTTTCGAGACCAGGCACCACACGGCACCGACGGTCAGCATGACACCGCAGGCCGTCTTTCCTGCCAATGCGCTGAAGTTTTACCTGCATTTCAGCCAGCCCATGGAGCAGGGCGTCTTCCTCGACTGTCTGCAGCTTTACGACAGACATGGCCGCGAAGTCACCGGCCCGTTTCGTGAGACAGAACTATGGTCGCCAGATGGCAGGCGGCTGACGGTGTGGTTTCACCCCGGAAGACAAAAGACCGGCGTGAATCTGAATGAAGAGGAAGGCCCGGTGCTCCGGGAAGGCACGCGCTACGAGTTGCTCCTCACCCGCGACTGGCGTAGTACCGCCGGAGTGCTGCTGGGCGCGGCGGTGACGCTGCCTTTTTACACTGGCAAAGCCGACCATGACTGTCCGCAGCCCGCGCTCTGGAAGATTGCCGCACCACGCGCTCTGACGCACGCGCCGCTAAGCGTCGTCTTTGATGAGCCTTTGGACACGGCCATGCTCGCCAGTGCGCTGCGTGTGCAGCATGACGGCGCGCAGATCGCCCTCAAGGTCACCGTTTCGCCCACGGGCAAGGATTGGAGCGCCGTGCCTGCGCGGCCCTGGGCTGCGGGTGGCTACGAGCTTCATGCCGACCCGCTGCTGGAGGATCTGGCGGGAAACAATCTCAGCCAGCCCTTCGAGGTAGATTTGACTGCGCCAGCGGTGTCCGAGGTGGCAGATGTTGGCGGTGGCTCGGTGAACCGGCTGAAGCCGGGACTACAGAACAGAATACAATTTCGCGTAACTGCGGACTGAAAAACTGGTAATGAAGAATGCAGACTTCATTCTCCCACCTCCATGCACGAAACCCGCGCCCTTCTCGCCAAGCACCGAATCGTTCCCGCAGTTGTCATTGATGAAGCAAAAGCCGCCATTCCACTGGCAGACGCCATGGTCGCGGGCGGCCTGCCACTGATCGAGGTGACGCTGCGCACGCCAGACTCGCTGCGCGCCATCGAGATGTTGGTGTTGCGCCAGGACATGATCGTCGGCGCAGGCACGGTGACTACCCTGTCCCAGTTCGATGCCGTCTGGCGGCTTGGCGTACGCTTCATCGTCACTCCTGGTCTGGATGAAAATCTCATCCGCCACGCCCGCCGCCGCGACCTGCTACTCATCCCCGGCGCGGTCACGCCGACGGAGATCATGCAGGCGCAAAATCTCGGCATGAATCTCGTGAAGTTTTTCCCCAGCAACGCCTTTGGCGGGCTGCCAACCATTGACGCGCTGTCCGGCCCGTTTCCAGACATGCAGTTCCTGCCCACAGGCGGCATCAACCTCGAAAACCTGCCGACCTTCCTACAGCACAAGAGCGTCTTCGGCTGCGGCGGCACCTGGATGGCGAAGCGGGAGTGGCTGCAAGCCGGAGCCTGGGATCAGGTGCGCGATGCCTGCCAGCAGACCTGCGCGGCGGTCCGCTGCTCCGGCGCTGAGGTTAAGAGTTGACGGATGCGCGCTGCAGAGTCCGTATGCGTGTCAAGGGTTCCTCCAACCTTGAACTTGGAACCTGGAACGCTGAACCTGTCCTGCCATGTCCCGCCGCACCCTCGCCGAGTCCTACGAGAAGATTTCCACGCACATTTTTCCCAGCTCCAGCACCGCCGCCAAGGCGCTGGCTGCTGAGGTAAAAGAACTGATCGAGGAGCGCGCCCGGCAGGGCAGGAACGCCGTGCTCGGCATGGCCACGGGATCCACCCCGGTGCCGTTTTATCGCGAGCTGATCCGCCTGCACAAGGAGGAGGGGCTGAGCTTCAAGAACGTCATCACCTTCAACCTCGACGAGTACTACGGCCTCAACGGCGACCACCCGGAGAGCTACGCCTGCTTCATGCGCGAGCAGCTCTTTGACCACATAGACATCCCGAAGGCAAATATCAACATCCCCAGCGGTACCGTGCCGGGCGACCAGGTCTTCGCCCACTGCCGCGAGTATGAGGAGAAGATGGATGCGGCGGGCGGCATTGATTTCCAGATCCTCGGCATCGGGCGCACAGGGCACATCGGTTTCAACGAGCCGGGTTCCAGCCGCGACTCCCTCACACGCCGCATCACCCTGGACCGCGTGACGCGCCAGGACGCCGCTGCCGACTTTCGCGGGGAGGAAAATGTGCCGCACTTCGCCATCACAATGGGCGTGGGGACGATCCTGCGCGGCAGGCAGTTGGTGCTCATGGCCTGGGGGGAAAACAAGGCCGATATGGTCGCCAAGGCCGTCGAGGGACCAATGACCGAGGCGATCTCCGCCTCGTTCCTCCAGGGGCATCCAGACGCGCGCTTCTTCATTGATGCCGGTGCCTCGCGCGAGCTGACACGGGTGAAGCTGCCCTGGCTAGTCGGCCCGGTTTCATGGACACCGCGCGAGACCCGCCGCGCCGTCTGCTGGCTAGCGTTTAAAACCAGCCGCCCTGTGTTGAAACTGACTGATGAGCACTACAACGAGCACGGCCTCAGCGACCTGCTTTCTGAGCAAGGCCCCGCCTACCAGCTCAACATCCGCATCTTCAATCAACTCCAGCACACCATCACCGGCTGGCCGGGCGGCAAGCCCAACGAGGATGACACCTACCGCCCAGAGCGCGCGAACCCCTATCCAAAGCGCTGCCTCGTCTTCAGCCCGGAGCCGCAGGACGCCATCGTCGCCATGGGCAGCACCATTGAGCGCCTCGTCGAGCAGGGGCATGACGTGTGTCTCATCGCCCTCACCAGCGGCAGTCTGCGCGTCGCGGACAGTGAGGCAGACAAGTTCGCCGGCACTCTCCTGGAGCTAGCAGGCGTGGTAGAAGGCAGCCGCGACTGGCAGCACCAGACCGCCTACGCCCGCGAGGTGCTACGCCTGCTGGAGGAAAAGGGCGAGTTCGGCGAGGACACCCCCGTACTGCGCCTGCTCAAAGGCCTGATCCTACGCGGCGAGCTGCGCGATGCCGCCCACGCCTGCAATGTGGCGAACGACCACGTCCTCTTCCAGGAGCTACCATTCTACGAGCACGGACGCTACCGCCGCTTCCAGAGCACCCAGGCCGATGTGGACGCACTCGCCGCCCTACTGCGCGAGCACCGGCCACATCAGATCTACGCTACCGGCGATGCCGCCGACCCCAGCAACGTCTCCGGCATCTGTTTCAAAGTCCTGGAAAGCGCGCTCAAGGCATGTAAAGGCGAGGACTGGGCCAGCAGTTGCAGCCTCTGGCTCTATCGCGGCAAGGAAAAGCCCCTGGCCCCGCACGAGATAGACATGGCCATCCCCCTTAGCCCCATGCAGCTCGGACGCAAGGCCCGCGCCCTGTCGCGCTACGGCTCCCTTTCCAGCCTGGAGCTGGCCTCCCCCGAGTCGAACCGCCAGAACTCACGGAACTACGACACGCTCGGCCTCGCCGAATACGAGGCTATCGAGTGCTTCCAGCGCTGGAGCCGGGTGTGATGGGTGCCGCGCCGGAATGACATAGATACCCACGTGGGTGGCGTGTTCAGGTTTCCTTAAAGACTCCCTTCCTATCACCGATCCGCTTCGGTGCCTCAGCCCACATGGTATCTACTCTGAGTATGCTGTAGCCTCAAAATCAACGATCAAGCATCCTAACCGAGTACCATTCTTGCCATGCATTATTTGCCAGTCATCGCTGCTCTAGTCAGGCGATTTGAAACCCTGGCGGATGGCGCGCTCGCAGATCATGGCGACATCGTCATAGCGGCCAGCCGCCAGCACACGGCGCATCGGCTCCAGATTATCCTCCTCAAAGATCTTCTCCAGATCCTGTCCGTGAAGGGCAGAACAAAGCGTGAGGAGGAGCAGGGCGCGTCGCATGACAGCAAAGAACGCGCCCGGTGGTGGCTTTTCTCACGCCTTTGGCAGCACGCCGGTATCCTGCAGGATGGCGAGGATGTGCTTGCGCTCGGATGCGCCGAGGTAGTCGAAGGTGCCACCCTTGTCTTTTCCCATCAGCACATCGCCGAGCATCTTGATCACGGTGGTCTTCAGTGTCGGCGTCAGATGACGGAAGGTCAGCGAGTGAATCATGAAGCTGCAGCGGTGTTTGAAGAGCCTCGTGTGAAGCTGGAAGTCCTTCAGCGAGCGACCGTCCGCTGACTTGGGAGCACGGGCAGTGAAGGCCGTTTGGAAGTCTTCCTCACCCTCGATGCCACCCTGCGGCAAAGCGGCCTCGTCTTTGAAAAGTAACGCCTCGATCACATCCTCGGCCATGTGGTCAATGATGCGACGAGCGGTGCCGACAGGCTCGTTTTGCACCGGCTCGCCGAGCTCTTTTTGCAGGCTGGTCTGCATGTGCATGGCACGCATGGCAGTGTGATTCGCCTTTGTCAGCACATTCTGCACGGAGGTCTGATGCTCCAGCACCATAAGGGCCACGATGTCACTCTTCTTGCGCTTGTAGGGGCTGGTGTCGAAGAAGCTCGTGAGGTCCGTGATATTCGCCCCTCTCTCGATGGGCATGTCGCAGGTGTTGTCCGCATTTTCCGTGGCCGTGACATTGCCTCGATGAAGCTCGCTGCCGTGCTTTCCAGTGACATACCAGCCGCCCCAGCGGTCGGAGAAAGGCGTCGTGGTATCCACTACAGTGCTGCCCTGACTCATGATCGGGTGGCCCTCGGCACCGGGGAAAACGGAGCGCACGATGACACCGGGAACTTCCGGCGTGAAAGGCCCGCCATGGCAGCTCAGGCAGCTCTGATCACGCTCGAAATGCAGCGGCTTCGAGGCCGCCACCTCCGGATCGAGCAGGTAAAAGATCGGGCCGAGCTTCGGATCAATGGTGGAGACTTCGATCGATCCGCCCACGGAATAGCCCACGTAGGCGTCATCCGAAAAATAGATCACACGAGGTGTCTGCGGACTGATGCGGTCGTTCTGCTTGCTCGTCTTCGAGAAGACCATGACCTGCGATTCCTCAGGGATGCCAAACTGCTTCAGCACACCGCGCAGCACGCTCCAGGCATCCGTGCGATCAATCTTCACCTTCCCCGCGAGCATCATTTTCTCCAGGGCCTGGGCTGCATCACGCGGCTGGGTTTCGGAATAATGTATCGGGGCCTGCTCATACTCGTCCTCCGCCTGAACCCAGGCGGGCAGCATGAGCAATGCAGACAGGTAGAGGAATTTCATGGGGCTGAGAATACGGGGTTGGCGCTCTGGCTATTGCCCACCGATTGCCGTGAGCTGCGCCAGGATTGTGAACGAAGGCCTCCTGGCACGATTTCTCACCTCTGCGCTGTCGAGTGGCCGCAGCTTTGCCAACAAAACACCCTCGACATTTCCCATGGCTTTCCGCAAAATCCGCAGCGCTATGCCTACACGACGCCTCCCCAACTCCACCGCTACCGTCATCCGTACGCTTATCACCGCACGCGATGCCTGGAAGCAATTCCCCAACAACCGACTCATCACCGCCGCCCATTGGGCGAAGCTTGATGATGCGAATGCGCAGTCCTTCCTCAGCCGCCTGCTCAAGGAGGCCGGGGATGTGCCGAATGCCCTCGCTGCCCAGGCACCGCTCACCAGCGCCCTCACCCAGGCCATGGACCGGCTCACCCTCTTCGTCAGCCACTTCCATCAGGTCTATGACCTCGGCGTGGATCGCGGTGTCTTCACCCCCGGTGGCCGTGCGCACTACGACCGCGACGTGAGTGCCACCGCCCTGCCCGATCTCAGCAATATCACCGCCGTCCTAGAGGCCGCGTCCAAGATCGCCCCTGGCGAAGCCGCGCGAAAAGCCGCCGAAGGCGCCGCCCACGTCCCCATGGCCCTGCCCAGCGCCGCCGAAGTCGCCGCCGCCCATGCCGATGCCGCCGCCAAACGCACCGCTGCGGAAGCCGCCAAGCTCAACACCGACACCCAGCAGGGCGAACTCGCCGCCCTCTACCCTGAGGCCCAAAAACTCGCCGTCAGCCTCATCAACACCGTCGAGTTCCAGCTCGGCGAGCGCGACGACCTCGACGACGCCGGCCGCCGCCGCATCGCCCGCCTCTGGGGTGTCGTCTATCTCAACGACGACGGCAGCGCCGCAGAGGAAAGCGGAAACGATTCGCCGAAGTCCGCGCCTGCGCCCACGCCATAGGTTCGGTGATTCGTTCGTCACATCCTATCTGCTCATGTCCGGTCCGTCCAAAGTGTACGCCTCCCTTGGACGGACCGAAGAGCAAAACGGCGGCAAAGTTCATCTTGGCGACTACACGCGAAGGCTGCATGATTTTGAGACACATTGAACGATCTCATTAGATGCCCATCAAGATTCCCAAGACTCAAGAACCTGAGCTGCTGACGCTGGCTCCTCGAGGAGTTACCCACCGCATTGAATCGCCCAACTGCGTCGCTCAGTTGCACTATCAGACCCAGACGGGAAGGCTCTTTCTCGGTGATGCCATATCTTGGCTAAGGTCTCTGCCGCCCGCGTCGGTGGATTTGATTTTCGCGGACCCGCCCTACAACATCAAGAAGGCTGAATGGGATGACTTTGGCTCCATGAACGCTTATGTGGCATGGTCGCGCGAATGGATCACGGAGGCGGCGCGGGTGATCAAGCCTACGGGCACGATATACGTCTGCGGTTTCTCAGAGATCCTGGCGGATGTGAAGGTGAATGTGGCTCACCTTTTCTCTGGCTGCCGCTGGCTGGTCTGGCATTACAAGAACAAGGCCAATCTGGGCAAAGACTGGGGGCGCTCGCATGAGAGCATTGTGCACTTCCGCAAGAGCAAGCAGTTCACCTCCAACATTGATGACGTGCGCATTCCGTATGGTGCCCACACGCTCAAATATCCCGATCATCCGCAGGCGGAGTCGAGCCAGTATGGCAAAGGGCAATCTTCAAAAGATCGTGACGACTGGACCCCACATCCCGGCGGAGCGAAACCCAAGGACGTGATCGAAATCCCAACCACCTGCAATGGCATGGGTGAGAAGACGCCGCACCCCACGCAGAAGCCTGAAGAGCTGCTGCGAAAGCTGGTGCTGGCTTCCAGCAATGCTGGCGATGTCGTGCTCGATCCCTTTTCTGGCTCCGGCACCACGCTCGTCGTCGCCGAGCAACTGGGCAGGCGCTGGCTGGGCTGTGACAATGCCTTGCCGCATAACGAGTGGTCCATCGAAAGGCTGGAGCGCGTCATCAAGAAATCCGTGCCCGAATGGATCGAGCATGATCGCCGCAACGCACAACGGAGGGAAAGCATCCGATGACACTGAAGAAGCTCGTCCAGCGGGCCACGGATAAACAACGGTTCGCCAAGCTGGAGGACTTTGTCGAATTCGCGCTGGCGGTGCTCGACTTTGCTTCTTCCGGCTTGCAGGCCGTGATCGTTTCCCGGAACGAACCGCACTACAACTTTTGGCAGTTCAAGAGCGATGGCAGCTACAACGTCAGTCGGCCCATTAACTCGACCCTGATATACAATACCGAGGATGCGGAAGCAGCCTTCAAGCAGTTCCTGCCCCTGCTGGCATCCATCCGCGATGCAGGTGCAGACAAGGCCGCCAAACGTGAAGTTTTAAACCGCACGATCTACACGCTTCAACAATGCATCGGCATCGCCTTGGATGGCTTGCCTGCGGGCAAGTCCAATACCGCACGCAAGATCAACGGCGACCTCTTCGAGCGGCTCATCCAACTGACCCTTGTTCGTGCTCAAGTGCCCTGCACGACAGGAGTCATCAAAGTGCCTGTGACGGTGGATGGTGAAGTGGCCTTTGAGATGAACTATCAGCATGATCTCGTGATCAAGCAGGGTGACTTGGTGAAAGCCATCGGCTCCGTCAAAACCAGCAGCAAAGACCGGCTCGACAAGGTCTTCATGGACAAGTTCCTCTTTAACCGTCTCACCTCGGCCCAGGTGCCGCATGTGGCGATTTTCCTCAATGACGTGCAGCGCAAGAACGTCGCCAACGAAAGAGGTTATGGCGTCAGCGCCACCTTCCTCCCTGGTCATTTCAAAGCCTACACCGTGAAGCTCAATCCGCTGGATGGCGTTTACTACTTTGACATTCGTCCCAATATGCGAACCGAGCCCATTTTGAAGGATCACATTCGAACCTTCGATCATTTCCTATTCACCGACGTGTGGCGCTTCCTCGAGCGCGACGGCCTTCCAGCCCGGATTGCAGAAGAAACCGCATGATAGACAGCTTACTCCCGCCAAGGCGTCTCAAGCAGAACGGTGTGGTGGCTGTTTTCCACGGGTTTCCAGACAGGGACTGTGGGATCAAAGCGGCTCACGTCATGACGGGCATGGGCGCTGAGGCCGATCTCACGACGGGCGATGCCGACGGCGGCGGCCAGTGGGTCTGCCGCATTCAGCGGCACAGCCACCTCGACCTGATGGAATGGAATCTCCACCCGCAGGCTGAAATCCCCGCACAGGTCCTCCTCGCCGGGTTCCTTCTGCGGCAGCACCTCGCCAGCCATCTCCAAAATGAAGCCGTAACCCACGCGGCCCGTGAAACGGAAAGTGTGCAAAGCGAAGCCGAGGGCCGGCTGATTTCCGCTGCCGTAGTGGGCGATGTTCTGCACGCTGCCGCCCATGCTCAGCACGCCGAGATCGTCCTCCGGTACCTCGAAGCGCTCCAGCTCATGCCAATGGCTCAGGCGCAGGTCCATGATCTGCATCAGCCCCAGCCGCCACATCTCCGGCCCGCGCCAGGGCGGGTGCGCGCGGTCATCGTCCTCCGGCATCCAGCAGGTGTTCAGCCACCAGATCTGCTGTTTCCAGTCCAGCGCATTCGGAGCTAAACGAACCCCGAGGCCGCTGAAGGGCGTCAGGAGCTGAAAACGGCGGTCGGCGATCTGGAGCATGGCGGCGCGGAGTTTGGCAGAAAGGCGGGTTTGCCTCCAGCAGATTCGGGGAGGCCAGCAGATGAAGTGCCGTGAGCTGAGGATGGAAAGGCAGGGGAATGGGTGGCAGAGGAATGGCTTTTGACGGCGTGGTGCTCGGCGCTGGATTCAGCCGATTGGCTATGTTGAGGGGCCAAGCCGCAATGCTGGCCCCCTCTCCCCGGCCTTGCATCTCGAAATCATCCATCATGTCATTCCGGGGAGAGGGTCGGGGTGAGGGGCCGACACCTTGCCCGGACGATCCAGGGTGGTCCTCTCACCGAATCTTGAGTCCCTGCCTTTTATTCCCTTGCCACCCATTCCTTTGCCCTTTTCAGGTTTCCAGTGCTCTGAAGGGCAGCATTCGCCGTTTTTGGCCTCAAACCCGTGATTTTGCGCCAGTTTGTCCCAAAACAGGGCTGTAAGGGGCATTCCGCTCCAGCCGGAGAGGGCTTACAGCTCTTTAAGGGGCACTTTTCCCGAGCGGAAGTCCCCTTACAGGTCTGTCAGGGGCCTTCGGCGCGGGCGGGAAGGGGCTTACAGGATGGAAAACCCATCGCTGCTGGAGCGGGCTGACAGAATTGTCTAAAGGGGCTGTCTGATTCTAATTCGCTTTCAAGATGAGGCGATCCTGTTTAGAGTTCTGGAATGTCCAAAGCATCAAACCACTCTCCATCTCTCGTGGAACACGCCAAAGTCGCCGCTGACTCAGCCACAACCTTGTCAGA
>Ga0247837_1002328_pt1 | contig 36300 bp, 37 predicted proteins | sample LaCtaG_2_FD_187115 | JGI IMG/M metagenome (GOLD analysis project Ga0247837, IMG submission 187115) | Freshwater microbial communities from meromictic Lake La Cruz, Castile-La Mancha, Spain - LaCruzMarch2015_14.5m | ecosystem: Environmental > Aquatic > Freshwater > Lake | place: Spain: Castile-La...
TTAAAATCAACCAAAATAAGTACCGGACGCTCTCGTTCTTCTTGATATAATTTTATATGCGGCCTACCTGAACGCGCAGTTACCCGCCATTCCATATGCCTTAAATCATCACCGGCTTGATAATTGCGTACTTCAGCAAAATCCATACCGCGACCACGAAATTTGGATAAATGATTCCCGGCAGAAAATGCTCGTCCTTCTGGACAATAACGTCCTGATTGGGCATAACGCTGCAACTCGATTAGATCTTTTAAATCTAAAGATACTCCATCAGTCATGGCAAATTTCTCATTTATGAGGTAAAACTCTCGCCATAGGTTGGGCCTTGGCCCAACCTATGGTCGTTTTGTTGTAACCGCTTTATGGCAGAGCAACTAAGCGCAGTAACTCATCGAGGAATTTATCAGTATTTACCCCTAAAGCCTCTGCTTCAAAAGTTAATAAAATACGATGACGCAAAACATCATGAGCAATTACATGAATATCTTCAGGAGTTACATAATCTCTACCATTAAGCCAAGCATGTGCTTTAGAGCACCTATCTAGGGCGATTGTTGCTCGTGGACTCGCACCATAACGCAGCCAGCGACCAAGCTCTTGGCTATAGCTACTAGGATCTCTCGTTGCCACGACTAATTGCACCAAATAATTGGCTAACGCGTCACTAGTATGAACATTAAGCACTTCACGTCGCGCCTCAAATAATGCTCGCTGAGATAAGGGCTTAATTTTATCTTTACTTGAAGAAGAACCTTTCTTAGCTCCATTGCTAGCTAATGCTTCGCGACGAGCGAGCATTAAAATATCATGTTCAACTTCCGCCTCGGGATAGCCAATTTTCACATACATTAAAAAACGATCAAGCTGAGCCTCAGGAAGTGGATAGGTACCTTCTTGCTCAATTGGATTTTGTGTTGCCATTACTAAAAATAATTCAGGCAAAGGATATGTTTTACCACCAATTGTAACTTGTCTTTCAGCCATAGCTTCAAGCAATGCAGATTGAACTTTGGCAGGTGCTCGATTTATTTCATCGGCTAATAAAAGATTATGAAAAATAGGACCTGGCTGAAAAACAAAAGAACCATCTTCAGGATGGAAAATATCAGTACCAGTTAAATCTCCGGGCAATAAATCAGGGGTAAATTGAATTCGATGAAAATGCCCCTCAACACCAACAGCTAGCTCCTTAACTGCCCGAGTTTTTGCAAGACCAGGAGCGCCTTCAACAAGCAAATGGCCATCAGCTAATAGAGCAATTAATAACTTAGATATTAAATTTTTCTGCCCAAGAATTTGAGAATTTAGATATGTACTCAATTGTAATATTTGTTGCTGTGCTAAATTTTTTGAAGAAATGTTTAATTGTTCCATTCATTAATCCTTTTCAAAAAAACTGGCTTTATGAATGCATCTGTAAACGATGTCATATGCCCAAACAAGGTTTCTTATCCTAACGCGAAATATTGTCTATGCCAAGTATCATGAATTGTCAATGCTCAAGTTAATTAATTACATCATTAAAAATGATGAATGAAAAAAGCTATGTGAGCAATTTTTAGAAGAATCCCCAAAAGTTCTACAGAATTCGCTAATAAGTCTTTTCTTCTGATAGTTGTAAAAAACAGCTCAAAAGTTGTTAACAAAAATTGAACATTCTGTAGAGCAAGATAATATTGGAGTTAAATTATTAAAAACCGAATTTTTAAGTATATTAGATAGTGCTCTTGAAAAAACTCAAAATCTTATTAAGGTGGATTAAAAGAGGTTAAAATTATTCAGGAACTGGATTGAGTAGCTGCTAGTAAAAGTGCTTCTCGATGAGATAAATACAAGCCTGGTTGCGGCCAACCAGGCTATTTTATAAAATTGATTTGTGACTTGTGCGTAATGATATCGCTTAGTTTAAATCTATTTAACAATTTCTATATGATCAGCTTGCGGGCCTTTTTTTCCTTGTGACAAACTAAATCTTACAGCGACCCCATCTTGTAGCAGCTTAAAATCAGCAGGCCTTGTAGCTGCAGCATGAAAAAAATACTCATTTTTACCTGCAACAATAAAACCAAAACGTTTTTTCCTATCAAAAAACTTAATCGTGCCTGATATTTTTTTACCTGCTTGGGGCTTAATAAAAAAGTTTTTAATTGCTTGTAAAATATTTTTTATACTCATTAAAAGTTCCTATATAATATGCTTAAGAATTTTAAGCATTTGTAGTTTAATCTAAATTAGACATTTGAAACTAATACGAGCTATGACTGCACTAATTTAGGTTTGATAGCATATTTAATTATTATTATCGCTACCTGTATAGATTATCATTTTATTGCCATTTGCACAAAATTAACTTTTAGAGTATCTCTAAATTTAAAGTCCAGGTATCATGAACAGATTAAAAAATTATTGACTAAAAATATTATGCCTAATGACAATTTAAAAGCTTTGATTCAATACATATTACCAAAACATGCATTAACCAGACTAGCCGGGTATCTTGCTAATATAAAAAATACTGCCATAAAAAATTATTTAATCCGCTATTTTATTAATAAATATGACGTAAACATGGATGAAGCGCGTGAAGAAAACCTCGCTAACTATGCTAATTTTAATGAATTTTTTATTCGCCAATTAAAGCCTGAATGTAGACCTATAGCAAAAAGCGGCATTATTTCCCAGTTGATGGGTTTATATCAGAAGTTGGTGATATTAAAGCAGGTACTTTATTGCAGGCCAAAGGATTAGATTATTCACTTCACGAATTACTTGCGAGTGATAAAGACTTAAACGATAAATTTAACCAAGGTATTTTTGCAACTCTTTATCTATCGCCTAAAGATTACCACCGTATTCATATGCCAATATCCGCTAAATTAACTGAAATGATGTACGTGCCAGGTAATTTATTTTCAGTGCAACCTGCAACGGCGAGAACCATTCCTAAATTATTTTCCCGCAATGAGCGATTAGTAGTATTCTTTGAGACCGATATAGGCCCTATGGCAATGGTATTAGTCGGTGCTACTATTGTAGGAGCTATTGGCACAACATGGCATAAGGATGTGGTGCGAAGCCAAAAACCTTGTCATTTTAGCTATAATGGGGAAAAAGATGCCAATATCTTTTTAAAACGCGCTGAAGAAATGGGATATTTTAAATTAGGATCTACCGTAATTTTACTATTTGCTGATAAAAGCCGGGTAAAATGGCTAGAAACTTTGCGCCCTGGCGATAAAATTAAGCTTGGTGAAGAGTTAGGCGTTTTAAGTTAAATATTACGAGACTTAAATCCCCAATAATTTCAAAAGGATTTGCCGCTGATGATAGAATAGATCTATAAATGATTTAAAATTTCATACAGAAGACAACACTACAATGCAGGCTCACCTAATAAAGAAGAACAAGCTATTGGTAGGTCAGCCAACCAACCTTCAAGGAAGTATGATGCGTCCAGCCTATATTTATATGCTTGGGATAGATCAAAGAACGATTAATCTCTCAATGGTACCGAGAAGAGGACTCGAACCTGTTTGTAATGTATTGATTTTATTGAGCTAAAATAATCTGGACTCGAAACTTACCCAATATCTTACCCAACGTTGTGTATGATATCCGATTCGAACGATTACGAAAAGATGCGAATGTTTACGTAATTGAGTGTTCCAAATATACATCAAATATTTGGAATTGACGTACATTTGTAACATTTAACTTAGTAATAAAACCCAGTTGACTTATGTGGGTGTTATTGCTAAGTTAAATAGATGAAACTTAAAAATGCTCTAGAAAAAATAGAGAGCTTGCTTTCAGCTGCCAATTTCACAAGCAAAGAAGCTAAACAATGTGGAGTTAGTACTGAGACTTTAGCTTATTATGTAAAAGCTGGCGAACTTGAACGATTAGGTCGAGGATTGTATCGCGGCATCCATGCGCCTACACTACAAAGTTTTCAGTGGGAAGATTTAGTTACTGCTGTTAGAGGCGTAGAAAATGGGGTAATTTGTCTTACTTCCGCTTTGGCACTTTATGAGTTAACGGATGAAATTCCCAGGCAACATTGGATAGCTATCAGCCACGGCACATCTCATCATGCAAGCCCTATGGTGAAAATTATCCGCATGCGCAATCATTCACTAGGAAAAACAACCATTGATATTGATAGTATAGTCGTTTCTATTTTTGATAGAGAACGCACTATTCTTGACGCCTTTCGCTATTTAAGCAAAGAAACAGCATTAAAAGCATTAAAAACTGGTTTGGAGCAACCACGCGAAAAAAGAATTGATGTCAACAAACTCCGCTCGTATGCAAAAAAAATGAAAGTTATTATTGACCCTTATTTATTGGCGCTAACAGTATGAATGAAGCAGCTTTAAAAGCGAGATTAAAAATCATCGCTCACGAAAAATTAAAAACCTTTAATGAAGTATGGAAACAGCTTCTATTGGAACGTTTCTTAGCAAGGCTATCTCGCTCCACATACCGTGAGCAGTTTATCTTTAAAGGTGGGTTATTATTAGCCCAATACATAGATCTTGGAAGAGAAACAACGGATATTGATTTGTCGATGACTAAAATGAAAAGCGAGTTTTCAGCAATAGAGCATGCGCTTTGCGAAATAATAGTTGTTAGCATTGATGACTCATTTCGTTTTGAATGGGATACCATGCAAATATTATCCCAACCCCATATGGAATATACCGGTTTTCGTGCAACGATACAGGCTTATTTCGGAAACATGAAGGATAAAATTCACATTGATATTGGTGTGGGTGATATGGTTGTTCCAAACGAAAAAGACTACCGCCCTTTTGAATACAATGGCAAGCCCTTATTTGTGGGCGAAATTACCATGTTAGTCTATCCAGTAGAATCTATTTTTGCGGAAAAGTTGGAAACCATTGTATCGAAAGGCTCCAACAATAGCCGCATGAAAGATTATCATGACATCGTATTGATGATAAAAGAACCTGGACTTTTAGCACCAGCGATACTTTCGGAAAAATTACAAATCACATTCGAACATCGCAACACTACATTTGTTGTGCCTATTAAATTTGATGCCCAGGAAGTCTCTCAATTACAAAATTTATGGTCAAACCATTTACGTGGCCTGGGAGATATCCGGAAAAGACTAGACTTGCCCGACGATATGATAGACGTTTTAGCTGAGATTAATAGTTGGCTAACTAATATTCTTCATCAGAAAACCATTGATGCAATGCAGGAAGCACGATATGGTCAATTAAAATCGTTTAAAACTGTTGAATCGCTCACAGATGATTTAAATGATGGGGGCGATTATTCTTGACTAACCGACAAATCATATCCCACTTCTTTCCATTTTTTTGGCCAAAGAAAGATTTTAGAAGAAAATTTCGAGTCATCCTTGCGCTATTGTTAGCGTTTGCAACGCTTGCTCTTAACTTAGTCGTACCAATTGTCTTTAAAGACATCGTTACAGCTCTATCGAGCCTCGTCACTCATTCAAGCACGATTATCATCGTGCTCATCTTAAGCTATGGATTACTTTGGATGCTAGCAAGATTCAGTGAAAAAATGCGGGAAATGATTCTATTTTTACCAGTGTGCAAAACAATTTCCGATTATAGCACTCATGTTTTTGAACATCTGCATTCATTGAATTACACATTTCACTTGAATAAAGAAACCGGAAAAATTACGAGTGCGATAAGTCAGTCACAGCTGGATATAGCCATGGTAAAATCCATCAATGGTACCGAGAAGAGGACTCGAACCTCCACGGGGTTGCCCCCACTAGCACCTGAAGCTAGCGTGTCTACCAATTCCACCACCTCGGCAATCGAGGTTAAATTACTTAACTTATTTATCACTGTCAATTATTATCATAGTATATTAACTAACTTAAGTTTAAATAAATCATGGAGATACTTCACCGCATTGAAAAATTTGTTGATTTTTGTATTGCTAAGATTCCAAGAGCAAAACCTACCGTTGGCACGCATACAGAAATTCAACTTGTAGCGCATAGAGGCGCACATGATATTACTCTACAAGAAAATACCCACGCTGCATTTAAAAATGCGCTTGACTTAAGGTGTTATGGGATTGAATTTGATATCCATGCAACCGCTGATAATATATTAGTAGTCAACCATGATCCTACGCTAAAGCGCTTATGGAATCATGATGTGGCGATTAATGATAAAACATTCGATGAATTAAAAAAGCTTACGCCGAATCTACCAAGTCTTGCAGAAATTGTTGCTAACTTTGGTAAAAAAATGCATTTATTCGTCGAGGTAAAAACGCCATTTTCTGCTGTAAAAGAATTAAAAGAAACCCTTAAAAGTTTAACCCCTGTTAAGGATTACCATATAATCTGCCTTGATGAAACAATTTTTGAGTACCTTTGTGATTTCCCTAAAGAAGCATTTCTAGTAATACCCATCCATAACAATGTTAATAAGTTATGCAATTTAAGTCTTAAGAAACAATATGGTGGGTTGCTTGGTCATTATTTTTTACTTTCTAATCATCAAATAAATAAATTAAAGTTGAATAATCAATTAGTTGGAATTGGTTTTGTTGATTCAAAATATGGTTTATACCGAGAATTAAATCGCGGTTTAAATCTTTTATTTACGAATAATGCGGCTTCTGTTGCTTATTATATAGATAAACTTAAATCTAAATAAAATTCTGGTTGCAAGCATATATAGGTTGGGTCTTGGCATAACCAAGTATTGGCACTGCACTTACTCTGTTGGGCCAAGGCCCAACCTAAATATAAATCTTAATAAATCAAGGTGTTACATTAAATTGACGTAAATTATCATTAACCCTACTCAGGCCCTATCATTTCCTCAGGCTTTACATATTCTCTAAATTCTTCTGCAGTTAAAAATTTAAGCTTAACAGCAGCTTCTTCTAATGAACAATTTTCAAGATGTGCAGTTTTTGCAATTTTTGCAGCTTTATCATAGCCTATGTGTTGGTTAAGGGCGGTCACCAACATTAGTGAATTTTTCACATAATAATCAACCATCACTCGATTTACTTGCAACCCTTCAACACAAAACTCTTGGAATGAACGGCAAGTATCACTCAATAAATTTAGTGAATGAAGTACATTAAAAATAATAACTGGCTTAAAGACATTTAATTCAAAATTTCCCTGGCTTGCAGCTACCGAGACCGTTGTATCATTACCAATAACTTGCGAACAAACCATAGTCATAGCTTCAGCTTGAGTCGGGTTAACTTTGCCTGGCATAATCGATGAACCTGGCTCATTTTCAGGTAAAATTAGCTCGCCAATACCACAACGAGGGCCTGATCCTAACCAGCGTAAATCATTGGCAATTTTCATTAATGCACAAGCTAGTACTTTCATTACAGAATGTGCCATAACCAAAGGCTCATGAGAGGCAAGGGCCATAAATTTATTAGGTGCGGTAATAAAAGGGAGCGCTGTAATCTTAGCAATATGGCCTGCTGCAATTTTAGCAAATTTTGGATGAGTGTTTAAACCAGTCCCCACTGCAGTCCCACCTAATGCCAACTCATATAATTCAGGCATAACCTGCTCGAGCCGTTGCAAACAAGCATCAAGTTGCGCCACATAACCTGAAAACTCTTGGCCGATAGTTAAAGGAACTGCATCTTGCAAATGGGTGCGTCCGATTTTAACTATATCTTTAAATTCATGCATTTTAGCAGCAAGGCCGTCACGTAGTACTTTAACTGCAGGAATCAATTTATGCTTAAATGCAATGGCTGCTGCAATATGCATTGCCGTTGGAAAAGTATCATTGGATGATTGTGACATATTAACATCGTCATTGGGATGAATTGGTGATTTACTCCCCATAACTCCACCAGCCATTTCAATAGCACGGTTTGATATTACCTCATTCGCATTCATATTTGATTGCGTGCCACTGCCTGTTTGCCAAACATGTAATGGAAAATGATCATCAAGCTTAGCAAGACTCACCTCATCTGCGGCTTGAATAATTAATTTAGCCTTATCTTCTGATAATTTCCCCAACTCAAGATTAGTTAATGCGGCCGCTTTTTTTAATATACCAAATGCATGAGTGATTTCCCGCGGCATAATATCTCGACCAATATCAAAATGATGCAAAGAACGCATCGTCTGCGCCCCCCAGTATTTATTGGCAGGAACCGCAATTTCTCCCATGCTATCTTTTTCTATACGTGTTTTCATATTATCCATCTCTCGCATAACAATTAATTGCCAGCATATTATCATAGACGTTAAGTTCTAGTTAAGGGTTAAGAACATGATTGGGGGTAAAATTAATGATATACTTTGATTCACTCTCATCATGTGTTTAAAAAATTGAAAACTATTCGGATTTATCAAGAAGGAGCATACAAAGCTCACGATAATATAGAGCTTTCTCCCACTGCCAGTCAGCATGTAGGCGTAGTATTGCGAATGCGGCCAAATGATAAAATCATTTTATTCTGTGGTGACAATCGTGAATTTGATGCAACAATTACTGCGGTTAACAAAAAAAAGGTAATGGTTCATATTGACTCAGTAACTAATGTTAATCGTGAATCCTCGCGGAAAATTCATTTAGCTCAAGCGATATCTAAAGGTGAGCGGATGGAGATTGTGGTGCAAAAAGCAGTTGAACTTGGAGTTACCTCTATCACCCCATTATTAACAACTCATTGCGTGGTTCGCTTAAATGCTGAGCGCTTAGCCAAAAAAGAAGCTCAATGGCAAGCCATTGCAATTGCTGCTTGTGAACAATCAGGGCGAAATACGATACCGATTATTCATCAAACATGCTCTTTGGAAGATTATTTAAATATTTGCCCTGCATCGATAAAATTAATATTAGATCCAAATAGTCAATTCTCATGGCGTGACATTAAATTTATTGAAGAAGATATATCATTATTAATAGGCCCTGAAGGTGGGTTATCTGATGATGAAGTTGCTACTCTAGCAAAGCAAGGATTTCAAGCTTTAAGTCTTGGCCCTCGAATCTTGCGCACTGAAACCGCGGCGATTGCAGCTATTAGTGTAATTCAGGCAATATGCGGTGATTTATAACATAGCAAGTTCAAATAAGTTTAAAAGAGTCCGAATTAACTTTGCTGCATCAATTTGATCGTATGGACAAAGCGCCACCATATCATTACGCACAGGTCTGCTAATCCTTGATGGGAATGCATTGTCTGGTGGAATAAGAGCCACGACCGTTAGGGAGTGAGTTCTTAAAATCTCCACTCCCTAACGGTCGTGGCTCGGATTATGCTCACTTGCCAAGATAAAATTAACTTGTGGGTAATGATATGAGCGTCGCTATGCTCCTTTGCATTACCCTACATGCCAGTGTGTGTTTTTAAACTTTAATGCACTCGCTCTGATATATAATTAATTTTATGAGAAATATATTTAAAAACGTATATAATAAGCTATTAACAATCTATTTATTTACTCGGGGGATCTATGAGCGAACATATAAAAACAGTAACTGATTTGAGTTTTGAGCAAGATGTTATAAATTCTGGTAAGCCTGTGTTAGTTGATTTCTGGGCAGAATGGTGTGGTCCTTGCCGTGCACTTACCCCGATTTTGGAAGAAGTCGCTGCAGGTTATAGTGATAAAGTTACTATTGCTAAACTTAATATCGATGAAAGCCCACAAACTCCATCTAAATATGGCGTTATGAGTATTCCTACGCTAATTCTATTTAAGAATGGTCAGGTGGAAGCGATTAAAATGGGATTACTTTCTAAATCACAATTATCTGCGTTTATTGATAGTAATATGTAGTTGGTTATGATGCGGCTTAATCCGAGCCACGACCGTTAGGGAGTGGAGATTTTAAGAACTCCACTCCCTAACGGTCTTGGCTCGGAATCTTGCTTAACTTGCCAAGATAAAATTTACTTATGGGCAATTATATGCTCTTAAGGCGTAGACTAAATAATTATTTTCCTGCCCAGCTCTAGAAAAATCTATAGATTTTATTAGAATCATGTGGTAGGATTTATACAAGGCGTGCGGTATTGTTGGGCCGAACTGCTCAACCTGCCAGCTTTTATAAGAATACCTTCCCTTAAAACTACCCTGGAAACACATTTCATTTAACCAATACACCAAGTGAGAAGTATGAATTTTAGTGAACTTAAGCAACTACCTATTGCTGATCTCGTCAATATAGCCCAAGAAATGGGTGTTGAAAACACCTCCCGTATGCGTAAGCAAGATATTATTTTCGCCATTCTCAAGGCTCATGCCCTTAAAGGTGAAGATATTCATGGTGATGGCGTTGTTGAAATTTTAGCTGATGGCTTTGGCTTTTTACGCTCATCTGATGGCTCTTATCTGGCGGGACCAGATGACATATACGTTTCACCTAGTCAAATTAGACGATTTGGCTTACGCACAGGCGATACTGTATCCGGTAAAATTCGCCCACCAAAAGATAGTGAGCGCTATTTCGCCTTATTAAAAGTTGACCAAATTAACTTTGATAGCCCTGATAATATTAAACGCAAGATTTTATTTGAAAATTTAACTCCATTATTTGCTTCAAGACGTTTGGTTATGGAACAAGGAAATGGTAGTACTGAAGACTTAACTGCACGCGTAGTTGATTTATGTGCGCCATTTGGTCGCGGCCAACGTGGATTAATTGTTTCTCCACCAAAAGCTGGTAAAACATTAATGCTCCAAAATCTTGCCCACTCTATTGAAAAAAATTATCCTGACTGTTACCTCATCGTCTTATTAATTGATGAGCGCCCAGAGGAAGTTACTGAAATGCAACGCTCAGTTAAAGGCGAAGTAGTAGCATCTACCTTTGATGAACCAGCTAATCGCCATGTCCAAGTGGCTGAAATGGTTATAGAAAAAGCTAAACGCCTGGTTGAACACAAACGCGATGTAGTTATCTTACTTGATTCGATAACACGTTTGGCGCGTGCTTATAATACAGTTATACCATCATCTGGTAAGGTATTAACTGGTGGTGTTGATGCTAATGCTTTACAGCGTCCTAAACGCTTATATGGGGCTGCACGTAATATCGAAGAAGGTGGTAGCTTAACTATTATTGCTACAGCGTTAGTAGATACAGGCTCTAAAATGGATGAGGTAATTTACGAAGAGTTTAAGGGAACTGGAAATATGGAAATCCACTTGGCTCGTAGTATTGCTGAGCGTCGTGTATTCCCTGCAATTAATATTAATCGCTCCGGAACTCGCCGTGAAGATTTGCTCTTAAGTCCTGAAGAACTACAAAGAACCTGGATATTACGAAAAATTTTACAATCTATGGATGAGTGTGACGCAATAGAATTCTTACTTGAGCGCATGAAAAATCACAAGACCAATGCTGAATTTTTCGAGGCGATGAAGCGCCAAGAATAGAGTAATTAGACTATTATGAAATATAGTGATCTTCGTGACTTTATTCAGCAATTAGAATCAAGAAACTTACTTAAGCGCATTGACTACCCCGTTTCACCTTATCTTGAAATGACGGTGGTCAGTGACAAAGTTCTTCGTGCCAAAGGACCTGCCCTACTCTTTACTAACCCTAAAGATCATACCATCCCTGTATTAACTAATTTATTTGGTACTGAGGAACGCGTGGCCCTAGGGATGGGAGCTGAGGATATTTCAGCGTTACGCGAACTTGGTAAATTACTTAGCGATTTAAAAGAACCTGAGCCACCTAAAGGGGTAAAAGATGCTTTTAGTAAATTACCACTCCTTAAACAAGCGCTTAATATGGCGCCTAAAATCATTAATAATGCACCTTGTCAAACCCATGTTTTTGAAGGTGATGAAGTTGATTTAACCAAGCTTCCTATTCAAACCTGCTGGAAGGATGATGCCGCCCCCCTAATCACTTGGGGACTAGTTACAACCAAAGGCCCAAATCAAGATCGTGAAAATTTAGGCATTTATCGCCAACAAGTATTATCTAAAAATAAACTTATCATGCGCTGGCTATCTCACCGTGGTGGTGCGCTTGATTATCAAGCCTTTCAAGAAGAGCATAAAGGTGAGCGCTTTCCAATTGCAGTAACATTAGGCGCTGATCCTGCGACCATGCTTGCCGCTGTAACTCCAATTCCTGACTCCATTGCTGAATATGCTTTTGCAGGTCTATTACGCGGGAAACGCACCGAATTAACCAGATGTATCGGCTCTAAACTTCATGTTCCAGCAACTGCTGAAATTATCTTAGAAGGATATTTAGAACCAGGAGATGAAGCTTTAGAAGGGCCATTTGGTGATCATACTGGCTACTATAACGAAATGCAGTCTTTTCCTGTATTTACCGTGGAAAGAATTACTCACCGCGATAAGCCAATATATCACAGCACCTATACTGGTAGGCCACCAGATGAGCCGGCAATCCTTGGTGTTGCCTTAAATGAAGTATTTATTCCATTAATACAAAAACAATTTCCAGAAATTGTTGATTTTTATTTACCCCCTGAAGGATGCTCTTATAGGCTTGCCATTGTAACCATTAAAAAACAATATCCAGGGCATGCTAAAAGGATAATGATGGCTGCTTGGTCATTTTTGCGACAGTTTATGTATACTAAATTTGTCATTGTTTGTGATGATGATATTAATGCCCGCAACTGGCAAGATGTAGTATGGGCAATGACTACGCGTATGGATCCTCTTCGTGATACGGTAATGATCGACAATACTCCCATTGATTACCTTGATTTTGCCTCTCCTCATTCAGGTTTAGGCTCTAAAATGGGAATGGATGCTACTAGTAAATGGCCAAGTGAAACAACTCGCGAATGGGGGCGGCCGATTATTATGGATAAAGACATTCAAAATCGTGTTAGTGAATATTGGTCTTTATTAGGATTGGGCGATGAATAGCAAAAAAACTATGGCAGAAGTTAAATCAATCAGCCCACTTACAGAAAATATTTATAAAATCATACTACTACCTAATGAATATATTGATTACCATGCTGGCCAATATTTACAAATAAACTTAAATGATAACCAATTAAGTTATTCTATAGCAAATGCTCCTTGTGACTTAAAACAATATGAATTACATATTCGCCATAATCCTGGCCATTTACTTAACGAACAATTATTTCAAGAAATTAATAATAAATCTCCATTAGCTATTTCCTTACCCTTTGGGAATTGTAACGTAATAAATTTACACCCAAATAAACCCATAATATTTATTGCCGGTGGTACTGGATTTTCTCCAATAAAAGCGATGATTGAAGATTTAATTGCTAATAAAACGACAGAAAATTTAGAATTATTCTGGAGCGCTCGTTCACAAGCTGATTTATACATGGAAGATAAAATTTCTAATTGGCAAAAGAAGGCGTTGAATCTTAAATATTATCCACTAAATTCGAATCAAACCGAATTGCCGTTAGCAATGGCTGTAATTGAAAAACATAAGCATGATCTTAATGACTGGCAAATTGTATTATCTGGCCCATTTGAAATGGCATTTAGTATAAGAGACAATCTATTAGCTCATGGGGCATTAGAATCAAATTTATTCTCAGATGCATTTGGAGAAAAATGATGCAATCTTTATATCAAGTATTAGGATTATTAGCAGCAGCCCTTATTGTCTGGGTACTTTACCGCAGTATTAAAGGCCGCCCTGAACAATTTAAACGTGAAAACATGGCTAAAAGCTTTTCCAGTATGGGAATATTAGCTTTATTATTAATTGCTTTTGTTGCTTTGTTGGTACTTATGGTTAGGAATACTTAAGCTGCATTATGCTCAACGATCTGAACATCATAATTAAGTCCATATTTATCAAACTCATCTTGCACTGCAATACGTACAAATTGTATAGGTGAATATCCTAATTTTGTTGCAAAATCAGCAGCTGTTTTAGGGCTAACGATACGACGATTATGCTCAATATCACAGAGGTACTGACGAGAAACACCCAATAATTTTGAGAATCCGGCTTGACTCATTTCTTCGCATTCACGAATAGACCAAAGTAAATTACCAATAGTCATCTTTTTTTGTGTCAACTGCTCAAGAAAATCCATACTTTTATCACTCATAGAACGGATATTTTTAGTACTCATGTTTGTTCACCTCAATAACTTCAAACTCTATCATTCCATTTTTATTGATTACGTAAAAAGCACGATAAGCCTTATTTAATCTTATAGAGCGCTGCCCTTTTCTCTTTCCCTTTAATGGCTCATCATAGTATCCAGAAACTTTCTTCATTTCTCGTAACCCATGCGTTTGAACGCCACTAATCCATGACTGTAATTTAAAAGCTATATATAAAGGAACACTAATTAACTAATCTTTGGCTAGCTCTGTTATTTCAACTTCGAAAATATCCACATTAAATTCTTATTTATTGTTCACTTTATAAGTGTACCATAATTCCCTACAAAATTACATTAACTAAAGTGTGGGATACTTTTAATGACCTCGTTTTAACTTAACATAAGCCCCTTCTCGCTGCTCTAAATAATTACTAACCATGGGGTTATCGATAGATTCTATATTTGGATCAAAAACTAATAAATTCTCTTCCACATAGGTCATTTGACTACTATGATCAACTAATAATCTATACCATGGGTGACGTTCTGAGAAACCGCGCTTTATTGCCTGTGGGTTATAGCGACCTGAAGCTTGGAATAATGGATCAACATCAATAACAACCGCCCTATATCCTTGCCGCTTATGCACTACCAGATCACCAATATTAAATTTGGCCATCCTGCTCATTAGCTTCCTTATTATTTCTATTTACTTATGCTATCGACGCAAATTATAAGAACTTTAATAATATGGCTAGAGCCAGAGACTAGCGAGTCCCGCGAACCAATCGCGGGACGTCCTAAGAATGGGTTAACTCCTTGATTTAATTTGTACGCTCGCAAATTTTATCTGCTAAATATCCAATAGCACCAGCATAATAAATAGAATTATTATAGCGCAGAATCATTTTATAATTAGGATAAGTAAGAAATACGGGACCACCATTAGGTTGAACTAAACTTCCCTGCCAATCTTGATGTGGTAATGGCTCTCCGCTCAAAGTTCTTACACCTAAAGCATTCCATTCAGAAATTGGTTTGACGTTATTTTTGCCAAGAAGATTTATGTCAAATTTTGTAGGTAACTTAACATAATTGGCCCATGGCTGCCCTGCTTGCCAACCGTTTATTTTCATATAATTAGCAATAGAGGCAAACACATCAGGCTTTGATCTCCAGATGTCTTTATGACCATCACCATCATAATCAACCGCATATTTCACCCAACTTGAAGGAAGAAACTGTGGCTGTCCTGAGGCTCCTGCCCACTCGCCTTTAAAATGAGCCAAATCAACATGACCATCATTTAAAATATGTAATGCTAAAAATAATTCTTTACGGAAAAAGTCCTTGCGCTTTGAATCAAAAGCCAATGTTGCTAATGACTTAATAACTGGGAAATTACCCATATAATTACCATAACTAGATTCAAACCCCCAGAAAGACACGATAAAACATGGATCAACTCCATAATGCTCGCCTATTTCAGTAAGAATAGCCTTATTTTTCTTATATTCTTTTCTACCTTCAACAATACGGTAATTATCAACTCGCGAACTTAAATATTTGGCATAAGTTAAACGATGCTCAGGCTGATTTCGAGCCAATCCTTTAACTTGCTTACTGGGCTCATGAATATCTGCAAAAGCTGCATCAAATATTTCGGGAGAAATTCCTTGTGCCAATGCTTCTTTACGAACTTCAGCTACATAGCCATCCCAACTTGTAGTATCAGCAATAACTAATGGTGATAAAAACACACCTAATAATACTGATAATATTATCCCTAAAATTTTCATTATTTTTCCCCTTTATTTTTCTTAAATGTAGGTAGCATGTGTAGCCTGGTTGCTTGCAACCGGGATTTTTCTTATTGTAACCCTGGTTGCAAGCAACCAGGCTACATATGCTTTAAATTCTAACGCTAATCTAAACTTTATCCTACTCAGATCGCAATGATTCTATTGGCTCTAAAATTGCCGCGCGCTTTGCAGGATAAAAGCCAAAGAAAATGCCCGTAAAAACCGAAACTGCAAAGCCTGCCAATGGCGGCATTATATGAATAACAAAAGGCCATTCACTAAAATACGCGACTATCCTTGTAAAAATCAACCCAATTAAAACACCAAAAACTCCGCCAAATAAAGATAAGATTACCGACTCGGACAAAAATAATAACTGGATTTCACTATTTTTAGCGCCAACTGCCTTTCTAATCCCTATTTCTTTTTTTCTCTCAGATACTGAAACAAGCATAACATTCATAACTCCAATTCCACCAACTAATAATGAAATCCCACCAATAACTCCAAGCAATAAAGTAAAAATTTTCCCCTGACTTTCCATACTTGCAATAATTTGTTTAGCAGATCGCACAAATATATTTAACGTAGGCTCCTGTTTAGATAAAAGCTCTTTTATTTTTAAAATTACCTCATCAATTTTAATATCTGATTTTAACAATAATACCGCATTATTAATTTTTACATCTTTGCTAACCAGCGCCATTGACGTTATCGGAATAATTACCGCTTGATTAATATCTTCATTAAAAAATCCATTTTCTTTCCATGGTTTTGCCACCCCAATAATTGTGTATAAAACATGGCCTATGCGTAATTGTTTACCTATAGGATTTTCAAAGCTTACATCACCTAATTGTTTTAAAAGACCATTGCCAATCACACAGTGATGCTCATAATTATCTAAAAAAGATACAAATTTTCCTTCTGCTAACTCAATATTAATAATACTAGCTAGAGCTTCATCAGCACCAACCACTACTCCATTTAAAGATTTGCCTTGAAAGCTAATTGGCTGATATACCGTACTATAAGGAGCGATTTGTAAGACATCTGAAATCATTGCAGGAAATTTTCGCCAAAAACCAAGCGATATTTGTTCATTAGTGCTGCTATTATTGGATACTTTATTTTGATAAACAGACACTGAAAGTAAATCTGTACCTAAAACTTTAAATTGCGCCAAAGCTTTTTCAGTTGCTAATTGACCACAACTAATTAAAGCAACAACTGCAGCTGTTCCCACTAAAATACCTAATACGGCAAGAAATGATCTTAACTTTGCTGCCATTAAATTAATTAGTGCCTGCTGACAATGATTAATAAGCGTCATTGACTACTCACAATTTTTCCATCAACAAGGGTAATACGTCGCTCACAAAGTGAAGCTACTTTCTCATCATGCGTGACCAATATAATTGTGCGTCCTTCACGATGAAGGTCTAAAAATAAATTCATTATCTCTTTACCAGTTTGCGAATCCAAAGATCCTGTTGGCTCATCAGCAAGAATAACTTCCGGGTCACCTACCAAAGCGCGTGCAATAGCTATTCTTTGCTGCTGTCCACCAGATAATTGCGTTGGCCGATGAGAAGCAAAATCCTCCATGCCTACTCGCTTTAATACATTAGATACTTTTTGATTAATTAACTCTTTAGATATAGCGCGATATATTAAAGGTAGCTCTATATTTTTCTTGGCATTAAAGCGCGGTAATAAATTAAATTGTTGAAAAACAAAGCCTATAGATTGGTTACGTAATTTAGCAAGATCATCATCTTCTAATCCTGCAACATCATTACCTTTAATAAGATATGTTCCATTATCCGCTTTATCTAATAAACCAATAATATTCATCATAGTTGATTTACCAGATCCAGAAGCGCCAACAATTGCTATCATCTCGCCTTTATTTACATTAAACGAGACTTTTTTTAAAACAATAGTTTCAACCGATCCAATATTATATTTTTTAACAATATCAGTTAATGAAATTATAGGAGATGATTTAGTCATATAAAATCACATCCCCAACTTTAAGACCTAAATCTACCACCACATTATCATCATAGACCGCACCAGTAATTACCACTTGCGGGCTAATAGCACCATCAGGCTTTTTAAGATTAACCATATTTTTACCATTTTTTTGATAAATGGCGCTCATTGGTACCATAATTTTATCTACTGACGCTATGGATAATTCTATTGCTGCACTCATCCCTACTTTTATCCATGATTGTTCGTAAGCTTTTAAATTATTTACCTCGACAAAGGCTGTAAAAGATGGCAAAGCACCGGCGTTACCTGCTGATGCTTGGGAATTAACCGTAACTAATTTACCTTTAAGCTCTTGCTGCTTGGCAAAAGCAGCCCCTCGGACAATTGCATCAATCCCTGGCTTTATTTTATCAATATCAACCTCAGGAATATCAATTTCCACCCGGATCCCGTGAAGATCACCAATAAGACCTAGCACTTGTCCCGCCTTAATAGGAGAACCCACCAATATTCGTGAAGATTTATCATCATTTCCTTTTGGTGGATAAAGTAACACGCCATTACTTGGTGATTTAATATGTATCAAATCATGTTTACCAGCTAAGGCGTCTCGCACTTTATCAAATTCAGCAAAGCTTAATTTTGATATATCTTGATAATTACCCTCTCCAGTTTTTTTAAGCATTTCTGCTAATTTATTTTTAGCTTGCATCAATGCGACGCGATAATTATTTAAAGAAGATTTTTCACTCAAAAAATTATTTTTAGAAACAAGACCTTCTTTCCATAAATCTTCAGTGCCGCTAAATTTGGCTTGGTTTATCGTGTAATTATCTTTTGCTTTTAAATATTCTGTCAGGGTTTCATTATATTGTTTTTGTAATTCAAGCGAATTTAAGCTAAATATTTCTTGGTCTTTTTTAACCTGCTCACCATAATGATAATGCATATTTTCCACCACGGCCTCCATGGGTGAAGTTATAGTATTTTCCTTAATTGGTTGAATATTTCCGGTAAAATATAAGGTTTTATTTAGTGTTTTTTGCTGAACTATATAAGTATGCTGCACCTTTTTTTGCTGGGAATTTCCGCAGGAAATGAGTAATAATGATGTCATAATTAGTAATAATAAACTTATAAGTTTAATAATCATGGCGTTGTTGCATGAAGAATTCTCGTCATTCCAAAGGATGCGGGAATCTATCTTTAATTGAGCACAATGCCAATTTATTGGATTTATTCCCGCTTTCGCGGGAATGACAAAAAATAAAAAAACAAGCAAAAACATCATAATCATTGACCATACCTCAAATTAATTTTCCAATAGGAAAGTGTCGTTCCTAATATACGCTGCAATGTTGAAAACTGATTTAAATAACCCATTTTTGCATTAATTAGCCCCATTTGTGCTTGGATTAATTGATTTTGTGTATTAGATACATCTAATGCTGATGCAATACCTGCAAATTGCTTCTTTTTTTCCAATTCGTATGATTTAAAAGCAAGCTCGACTTGGTGCTCTGCTAGCTCATAACGCCTAACTTGGCTCTTTATATTAGTAATTGTATTTTTAATCATCGTAATTAATGCTCTTTTTGCTGCAATTAAATTTAATCTATCTTTTTCTAAACGAACTTTTGCAGAAATTATTTGATTGCGCCGATTTAAATCATTCAGTGGAACAGTTAAGGTAATTCCCACGGTTTGGTTAATATTATTACCATTATAAATACCCTTTATACCGCCGACGTTCTGCGCATCAACGCCGGTCATTGTCCCTGCTTGCAAATTTGCCGTCGCATCAAGTTGCCATAATTGCTGATTTTTAGCGAGTTTATACGCCCGCTCATCAGCTCTAATTGCCATTTTCAATGCCAAATATTGTGCATTATTTAATAAGGCCTTATCTATTGATTCTTTAAGATTAGGAATTATTATCTTTTTAAGCTCGACATCATTAGGAACACTAAGCCGCATATCAGGATCAAGTCCTATGTTTTGTAATAAATCTTGAGCGGTAGTTACAAAATCATTCTCAGCCTGCAAAACCATCAAATTTAAAGATTCTATTTGATAAGATTGTTGTACATTTGCCGTAGGTTCAAGTTGACCCGCCGCTATTTTTTTCTCATTAATATCATAGGATTTTTTTGCTTCTACTAACTGTCTTTTCTGGTTTTGTAAATTATTCCCACTTAGAATTAAAGCACGATAAGAAGAAATAACTGTAGTTATTTGATCAATAACCGATTGCTGTAAGTTGACTTTATTTAACCACTCACTATCAATAGCATCTAATAGACCGGAAGTATTAGCATCAAAACCAAACCCACGAAGCAAAGGCTGTGAAATGGTTAAATTTAACAGAGGATTATAATTACCTAAAGGAGCTACGTTATTGTCCATTGATAAGGTAGCTTGAGTTCCTATTTTGCTTTTTATATCAAACTCAGGGGTGCCAAAATAACTACGCCTTACAGCATTACCAACACCAGAATATTTAGTTTTTTCAATTAAGGCAGTCCCTGCAAGTGCGTATTGTAATTCAAATTCATTATGCGCTAGGCGCAATTGATAGCGCTGAATCACTCTATCTAATTCAGCATTTTGAATATTTGGGTTATAACGCAGTGCTAATAAAATTGCTTCACGAAGTGTTAGGTATAATTTCTTTTTATTTAGTGTGGTTGGTGAAACTGGCAAATCAATCCAATTTTTAATCATATATTCTGGATTTTTAATCGCAGTATCTAATCTCTCTTTTGCCTCATCGACCTTTTTCTTTTCAAGAGAGCTATCATCAGCCCAGCGATATATAATCCTAGAATTAGCAATATTATTATCTTTTGCGGACGCCAAAGACCCAAAAGACGCATGAAGAAACACTGTAAATAAAAGAAAAAATTTAAAATGCCGCAAAAACATAATTTTAAAATCTCAAAACCTATATTTTACAAGGCACAACAAATCGCTGTTTGTCTTGTAAACGCAATGCGGTTAATTGCCCACCCCAGAAACAACCAGTATCTACTGCATGAATTCTAGGATGAGGACAAATTCCATTTAACGCCGCCCAATGACCAAAAACTATGTCAGCATCAATCTCTTTACGATTAGCTAACATATACCAAGGGTGTAAATTTGACGGCGCTTGCTCTATAGTTCCTTTAAAATTTAAAACCAAATTCCCATGTGCATCACAAAACCGCATTCTAGTAAAATAATTACAAATAACCCTCAACCGTGGCATACCGGTTAAATCATCAGACCAATGATCTGGATGATTACCATACATATGAGTTAAAAAATCACGGAAATTCTCATGTTGTAATTTTTCTTCTAACTCATAGGCTAGTGCCTTAGCTTTAGCTAAATCCCAAGTTGGTGCGATACCTGCATGACACATTACAAAATTTAATAAAGGATCATGATATAAAATAGACTGCATACGTAACCAATGACCAAGTTCCTCGCAATCAGGTGCATTAAGTATTTCAGATAATGTATCGTCATGATTATCTAACCTATTATTAATAAAAATTTTACTTAATAAATGTAAATCATGATTACCTAAAGTAATACGAGGAGTTACTGGCAAATTTTTTATAAACCTTAAGGTTTCTAAAGACCGTGGGCCACGGTTTACTAAATCACCAACGAACCAAAGTCTGTCAGTAAATTTATCGAAATTTATATAATCTAAGAGGGTAAGTAAAGACTCAAAACAACCCTGAATATCACCAATTACATAATCAGCCACCGCGGTTTTTCCCTGATGTTAAGGTTTTTGCTTTCTCTTCAGCTATCTGCCACTCACCGCTACTGGACAAAGTCTCCATTGATTGCAAAGATTGTTTTTGGTCTATTCTGCTAAATTCATGACCTGTAATTTGTGACTTATACAAAAACTCAAGCGATGACATTGATGAAGATTCACCAGTTTGTGCATTGTAAATTTGTACATTTTCAGGTAAGGCTATAGCATACTCAGAGAAGACAATACCACTATGCATTTCATGAGTCTTAGATTCTTCGAAATTAGATATTGCAGATCCATCAGCGCCTTTACTATGTAAACCTAAAGATAAGAATGCCGCCCGTGCTGCTCGCCAATTTTTATATTCAGGATGCTCACGCACAAACCACTTAAATGACTCAGCTGACATCAATAAACCACCGGGAACATGCAATAAAGGCGCCTTATTAATTAATATTTCGCCTGACGCTAATTTTTCAGACAACCAGTTAATAAATTCCACACCAATTAAACGCTCTTTTTCAACAAGAGATTCAGGATTTGTATCAACAAAAGTAGATATTCTACCATGCCGTCCGCCACGAGTAGCTAAAGATTTAAGCAACATTTCATTAAAATAACGACTAATTGCCATAGCATCCGCGCGCACTAAAATCGCGCCTAGAGTACCGGCACCTCGCGAGTCCTCAGATAAAAGGGCAAGCCACACAGACAAAACTTTAGGATTAGAAATAATCCAGGCAAAGCCTTCTGTAGGCATTAAAGATCGCGCCAATAAAATATTTAACCGCCGGCGCAAATCATTATCACCTTCAGGAAGAAATTCAAAATTATAATAGCTAGCAGAAGCTGACATAGATTCTAATAAAGGCGTCCATGGCTTTAAAAATTTCCCATTAGCTTCAAATAACTCAACACGGTAATCTATTTGTAATTTACCAATGCCTTGCAAAATACCTGCTGTTAATAAAGCATAAAGCCATAATTTCTGATCCTTTGTCAAATCAGTAGCCTCATCTTTCACGATATGTTTTCTAAAAAGATCTAAAGCCGCTTCTGTACGATTTAAAGCATGATCAACCAAGCCGCCAGGCAAAGCATAATAACTATTTGTAGTTTCTGGCATAGATTGACAATAATTTACTAGGCTGTGTATTAAACTTAAAACCATGCTTTTGAAAAGACCAGATTCAAGATCCGAATTAGTTTCAATTTTAGTAATTAATTCTTGACGCTTAACCTCGTTTAAAAATTCTAAAGGCGTAACAATCGCGCAAAGATCTTTTATAGTTTTTACATTAGAACGTAAATTTTTTTTACTTATGAGTTTAAACAAGACCGCCTCCTTGAAAAAAGTCAATTAAATCCAAAATCATCATTTTACACTAGTTGGCAATAAATTTCGCTATCTGGACATATTCACTGACAGAAATTTGTTCAGGTCGCCTGGTCGGATCAATCCCTAACTCGGTTAGTTCTTTAGCGCTAATGATTGTTTTAAGATTATTTGCAAGAGTCTTGCGTCGCATTGCAAAAGCTTTAGCCATAAAACTTTCAAATGCAGCAAATTCAACCATATCAAAAGGAGACGTTTTATAAGGTGTTAACCTAACGATAGCTGACTCTACTTTAGGCTCTGGATGAAAGGCCGTGGAAGGCACTGTGAATAGCTCTTCCACTTCACACAAATACTGCAAAACCACAGAAAGCCTACCATAAGCTTTACAACCAGGTGTTGCCGCCATGCGCTCTACTACTTCTTTTTGTAACATAAAATGCATATCTTCAATATGCTTATAATAACCTAATAAACAGAATATTAATGGGGTTGAAATATTATAAGGTAAATTACCAATAATTCTAAGATTATCACCAAACTGACTATAATCGATTTTTAAGGCATCACCATTTACCAATTTAAAATTCGAATAAGAACTATATTTATTAACCAATAATGCTTGTAAGTCAGTATCTATCTCAATCGCTATTAATGAATCCAATATTTCTAATAAAGGACCCGTGATAGCTCCCAAACCAGGTCCGATTTCGACAACACGATCAGTTTTAAGTGGATTAAATTCACGCAAAATATCATCAATTACATGCTGACTTTGTAAAAAATTCTGGCCGAAGCGTTTTCGAGGAACATGACGCATAAAATACCTTAGATAAAAGATATAATTATACCTTTTTTTCAAGCAGCTCACCATGCCAGGGCAAAAGCATGTGTGAGTGAAAAAAACAATAATGTCATGATAGATTATATCTGCTCTATATTTCGACGTCCTGCGGCCAGATCATTACCCACAAGTCTGATAATCCTTGATGGGACTGCATTGTCTGGTGGAATCAGAGCCACGACCGTTAGGGAGTGGAGATTTTAAGAACTCCACTCCCTAACGGTCGTGGCTCGGAGTTCCGCTCACTTGCCAAGATAAAATTAACTTGCGGGTAATGATATGCCTACGGCTTTTTTGCAGGATTAAGGGCTCTAGCAAGATCTATGGATACCGCGCATAAAGCGCGGTACGTCGGCGATTAGGTTAATTTATAGACACTCTTAATCTTGCCCTGTCTAACTACCTTAATTCACTAAAATTAAAATCATTAGGTGCTAAACAAGGATTTGTTCCATAATAACTACAAATCGCATCACGAAATAACTTTGCTCGCTTTGGTAACCCTTCTTTACAATAAGTCTGTACTTGTTGATATATATCTTCTTTAAATTGCTCTTTATTACCAGCCTCTCCATTTAAATTATCAATACTCACAGAAAATTTATACTTTGAAGCTTGTGATAATATCCACTCTAAAGCTTGAGGCTTAACTTCAACCTTTTGAAAAAGTTCTTGCTCTTGTGCTGTTCTACCATCTGGAGCATACCAATAACCAAAATCAAGCTGCTTGCGACGTGCCTCACCCGCAATCAACCAATGGGAGCATTCGTGTAAAGCAGAGCTATAAAAACCATGAGCAAAGATAATAGAGTGATGTGGGTTAGATTCATCGGCAGGAAGATAAAGAGGCTCGTCACCACCTTTTACTAATTTGGTATTATATTCTTTTAAAAAGCAATTATTAAAAATAAAAATTAAATCTTCATATTGGTGCATGAAAAAACAGAATCTCCTAATTTTTGTACTTCGAGCATTGGCCATTAAAAGCCATAAAAAGATAAATATATGTGCTTATTCTAACAACCAGCGATTTTGTCCTATTTAGCTTTTATTTACAACATCCATAATCATGTGTACCAATAATCTCGAATTCTTCTGCATCATCTGGCTCTTCTTCGATTGGTGGAAGAGAACTATCAGATCCTTCAAATATATTTTTTTTAGGATTATATATCGCAAAAAATTTGTGATTTTTTCTTGGCAATGAGGGTGCTATTAATAGATCTGGAGTAAAACTAGCACTACCAGAAGATAATGAAGGTTTAACAAAATTGCCAGGCATTTTTTTATAATTATATGCATTTATAGACTCTTTTGTAGCCTTACCTAAGAAACCACCTAATATTAAGAAAGGAGAACAAATAACCGCGCTTATTGATTGCATTAGACCTTTAAAACTAGACCCATTTTGATTAAATAAACGGGAAGTAACTGTTTCATCTACACGTTTACCTTTGTATCCATCTTTAGCGCCATAATATAGATAGCCTAAACCCACAACCCCATAAACTGCAGCTAATAACAAACCTAAAACTCCAGCAATACTAGTAGCCATGGATATGCCTCCGACAGCAGTAGCTGTAAATATTCCTGCAGCTACATTAGAATTAATGACTGGTGATAAAAAAAAATAAAATGGGATGACCAAAGCAATACTAACTACTGCAAATGTATAGGCTTTACCACCTTGTCTCATCAATTTAATACCCCAAAAAATTACATAATGGGTGATAATTATACCATGGTCATATTTAATGTATACTAATAAACTAATTTTTAATCTTAAAAAATGCTAAACTAAAACTTATATTTTAGGAGCTACTGATATATCTCTTTAAATCTCCCTCGAGGACTAGGAATAATGCAAACATCGATAAAGATCTAACTTATGAAAAAAAATATCCTCATAATAAATACTGGTGGTACTATTAGCTCGGTTAAAACTTCCAAAGGCTATGAGCCAAAGATTGGCTATGTTGAAGCTGAGCTTAAAAAAATACATACCTTAGCAGATCCTAAAATGCCAAACTATGTCATTAAGGAATATAATCCATTATTAGATTCATCTAATATGACAGTTAGCGATTGGAATCAAATTGCTAAAGATATTGCTGATGAATATGATAATTTTGATGGCTTTGTGATTTTTCATGGCACTGATACGATGGCTTATACAGCCTCGGCTTTATCATTTATGTTAGAAAATTTAAATAAAGCTGTAATTATTACGGGCTCACAAATTCCTTTATCGGAAGTGCGCAATGATGCCGTAGATAATATCATCACTTCACTGATGCTTTCAGCAAATCATCCAATAAAAGAAGTATGCATTTATTTCAACCAAAAACTGCTACGCGGCAATCGTGCCCAAAAAATTAGCTCAGATCAATTTCATGCCTTCGATTCGCCAAATTTCCCTCATCTTGCAACTATTGGTATTGAAATAGAACTTAATAAAAGTATCTTACTTAAAGCAACTGGTAAAAAATTTCACAAACAAACTATTAGTCCCCACTTTATTGCAAATTTTAGAATATTTCCTGGTTTTACCACAGAAGTACTAGAATATATTCTAAAACAACCTGTGCGTGGCTTAGTGCTTGAAACCTACGGGGCAGGAAATGCACAAAATAATGATCCTCGCTTTTTACGCTGTTTAGAAGAAGCATGCCTTCGAGGTGTGGTAATTGTAAATTGTAGCCAATGCCACCATGGACGTGTAGAAATGAACCAATACGCCACAGGATATACATTAAAAAAAGCGGGCCTAATTAGCGGCCATGACATGACACCAGAAGCGGCTCATTGTAAACTCCTATATCTCTTAAGCAAATATTCAAATATTTCAGAAATAAAAGAGATGATGGAAAAAAATATCTGTGGTGAACTTGAGGATTAAGTAAAATGCAGTTAAACATTGTCATCCTGGCAGCAGGCCAGGGCAAACGTATGAATTCATCAACCCCTAAAGTGCTGCATAAATTAGGTGGCGTTGCTATGTTACAGCGAGTTGTTAATACAGCCTCTTCTTTAAAACCTGATGGAATCCATATAATTATTGGCCACGAGAGTGATAAAATTAAAAAAGCACTGCCAAATTTAATGGTAAATTGGATAGTACAAGATAAACAATTAGGTACAGGACACGCTGTGTTACAGGCATTGCCTCATATTCCTAAAGATAGTCTTATTTTAGTATTATCAGGTGATGTGCCTTTGATTCAAGCTGGCACTTTAGCGAGACTTATTGATATCACCAAAGAAAATAGCAATGCACTTACCTTATTATTAGCAACAATTGCTGATCCAACAGGACTTGGGCGCATTACAAGAAATGAAAATAATGAAATTACTGCTATTGTAGAAGAAAAAGATGCGACAAATAATCAAAAACAAATTAAAGAAATTTTCTCTGGTATTTCTTGTACAACAGCTGAAAATTTTGAAAATTGGTTACCTAAGTTAACTAACGATAATGCGCAAAAAGAATATTATTTAACAGAAATAATTTCTCATGCTGTTAGTAGCGAGATTCCCGTTTTATCATTAGAAGTCAATGATCATATGGAAATTTTAGGCGTAAATGATCGACTTCAACTTCAACAATTAGAGCGCATATTACAAAAGCAATTAGCTAAAGATTTGATGCTAAAAGGTGTATATATTGCCGATCAAAATCGCATCGATATTCGTGGGGAATTACACTGTGGCAAAGATGTAAGCATCGATGTAAACACTATTTTCAGTGGAAATGTAGTTATTGGCGATGGTAGTATAATTGGTGCTAATTGTATTTTAAATGAAGTTATAATAGGTGCTAATTGTGAAATTCATCCCAACTCTTTGTTGGATAATTGCCAAATAGAAGACGGTGCCCAAGTTGGCCCATTCGCCCGCCTTCGTCCAGGCACACATTTAGGTGCTAATAGCAAAATTGGTAATTTCGTAGAAACAAAAGCTGCAGTCTTTGGAGAAAATTCTAAAGCCAGTCACTTAAGCTATTTAGGTGATGTAACTATTGGTAAAAATGTAAATATAGGTGCAGGCACTATAACCTGTAATTATGATGGCGTTAATAAAAATAAAACAATTATTGAGGATGGCGCTTTTATTGGATCGGATACACAACTAGTTGCCCCCGTATCCGTAGGAGAAAATGCAACTATAGGCGCTGGCAGCACAATAAGAAAAAATGTTCCAGCCAATGAGCTAACTCTTACTCTAACAACACAAAAAACCATCCCAGGGTGGAAAAGACCTGAAAAAGCAGAGTCAAAATAAAGAGTAGCCTTGATTACGCTTCACTGCATCCATATAATTACCCATGAGTCTGCTTATTGTATTGTCTGGTTTAATCAGAGCCACGATCTTTAGGGAGTGGAGGTTTTAAGAACGCCACTCCCTAACGGTCGTGGCTCGGATTCCTCTAACTTGCCAAGATAAAATTAACTTGTTGGTAGGGTGGGCAAAGAAGCGAAGAGACGTGCCCACCAATTACACTACAACCAATAAACAAAAATAAATAAAAATAACCACACCACATCAACAAAATGCCAATACCAAGCTACTGCTTCAAAAGCAAAATGACGCTCTGGTGTAAAATGTCCGCGGAGAGTTCTTAATAAAATAACGATTAACATAATTGTACCAATGGTAACGTGCAATCCATGAAACCCTGTTAACATGAAGAATGTCGTGCCATAAATTCCAGCATCTAAAGTTAAATTCAACTCTGTGTAAGCATCATAGTACTCATGCGCTTGTAAATATAAGAAAAATGCACCAAGTGCTATGGTTAAAAATAAACCTATATCTAATTGACGGCGTTTATTCATTTTTAAAGCCCAGTGCGCCCAAGTAATCGTTACTCCTGAAGTTAATAATACCAAAGTATTAATAGCCGCTAACCCCCAAGCCGGCATGCTTTCTTTAGCTCCTACAAAGATTTGATTAGCAGGATTAGCCAAAAGGGGCCATGTGGCTTTAAAATCGGGCCATAGCGTAATATGCGTCATTGGATGCATTTCCCCACCCAATAAAGGGATCACCCAAAATCGCGCAAAAAATAATGCGCCAAAAAATGCCCCGAAAAAACAAACTTCGGAGAAAATGAACCAACACATACCCCAGCGAAATGAGCGATCTACTTGAAGATCATATAAGCCCTTTTGATTTTCATAAATAACTTGGCCAAACCAACCAAACATCATAGAAAATAATATAAATAGCCCAACTGTAAAAATATAAGGACCATACCAATCAGTATGAAGCCAGGAACCTGCACCTACTAATGTAGTGGTGAGGCCTATGGAACCAACTAATGGCCAATGGCTAGGCTTAGGGATAAAATATGTGCCATGTGCGCCCATAATATGTACTTCTCCTATTTATTAGCTTTATCAGAAACATCAAACAACGTATAAGACAAAGTAATTGTTTTTACATTGTTAGGTAAATCAGGATCAAGATGAAACAGTAATGGCATATCCATTCCTTCATGTCCATTTAATGTTTGTTGTGTAAAACAAAAACATTCGGTTTTCTTTAAATATTTTGCGGCAATGCCTGGTGTAACACTAGGTATTGCCTGAACTACCATAGTATGATCTGTTGTATTTTCAGCATAAAACGCAAGTCTTGCAATTTCACCCGGATGAACTTTTAATTTATTAACTTTAGGATAAAATTTCCAAGGAACACCGCCATTATTAGTTGCTATAAACTCAACCAAAACTTCTCTTTTTTCAATTTTTGCTTTAGATACATCATAAGCTATGGCTTTTGGATTAGTTTTCCCATTAATACCAAGAGTTTTACACAAAGTGTTATAAATTGGTACCAAAGCAAAGGCAAAACCAAACATACCAATTACTATGGCTGTCAGCAAAATAAGTAGCTTAATATTACGCTTCACAGCCATTTTCTATCCTATTAATGTATTTCTGGTGGTGTTGTAAAGCTATGATATGGCGGAGGCGATGACAGCGTCCACTCAAGACCATGCGAACCTTCCCAAACTTTATCAGTCGCTTTCTTCCCGTGGCGCACTGTTGCAATGACGTTATATAAAAACAACAATTGAGAAAAACCAAATATAAAAGCTCCTACTGATGAGATCATATTAAAATTAGTAAATTGCAAAGCATAATCTGGAATTCGTCTTGGCATTCCAGCGAGGCCTAAAAAGTGCATAGGAAAAAATGCAATATTTACTGAAATTACTGACAGCCAAAAATGCCATTTACCTAATGTTTCGTTATACATATGACCTGTCCATTTTGGCAACCAATAATAGGTAGCCGCCATTAATGAAAAGATAACTCCTGGAACTAATACATAATGGAAATGACCTACCACAAAATAAGTATCTTGGTATTGAAAATCGCTAGGCACTAAAGCAAGCATTAAACCTGTAAATCCACCGATGGTAAATAAAAAAACAAAGGCAACAGCAAAGAGCATTGGCGTCTCAAAGGTCATCGCCCCCTTAAACATTGTCGCTACCCAATTAAACACTTTAATCCCAGTAGGAACTGCAATAAGCATTGTGGTATACATGAAGAAAAGCTCAGCGCCTAATGGCACACCTGTCGTAAACATATGATGAACCCATACGATAAATGACAAAAGGGCAATACTGATAATTGCATATACCATAAAGTGGTAACCAAATAATGGCTTTCTACTAAAGGTAGGTATAATTTCAGAAATCACACCAAATGCAGGCATTACTAAAACATATACTTCAGGATGACCAAAAAACCAAAACACATGCTGGAATAAAATTGGATCACCACCACCTGCCGCTTCAAAAAAACTAGTACCAAAATGCCTATCTGCAAGCATCATTGTCACAGCTCCTGCTAATACCGGCATAATTGCAATAAGTAAAAATGCTGTAACTAACCAACTCCATACAAAAACTGGCATTTTCATCAGTGTCATACCTGGAGCACGCATATTAAGAATGGTAGCAATAATATTTATAGAGCCCATAATTGAGGAAACGCCCATCATATGCACAGAAAAAATCATGAAATCCGTACTTGGAGGAGCAAATTTAGTAGATAATGGCGCATACATAGTCCAGCCAAAATTAGGCCCGCCACCTGCATGAAACATAGTTGAAAAAAGTAAGCAAAAAGCAAAAGGTAATATCCAAAAGCTCCAGTTATTTAAACGTGGTAGAGCCATATCAGGGGCACCAATCATCATTGGTACTTGCCAATTGGCCATACCAGTAAAGGCCGGCATTACCACACCAAAAAGCATCACCAAACCATGCATGGTGGTCATTTGGTTAAAGAAATTAGGATCAACAAAACGATGACCTGGCTGAAATAATTCTGCCCGAATCACCAATGCCATGCCGCCTGCAACAAAAAAACTTATCATCGCTAACCATAAATATAATGTACCAATATCTTTATGATTTGTAGTAAACAACCAACGTTTAATGAAGCCCATAATGCCTTTACCTTGCTCTGGGCCATGATCCTCTTGTTCTATTCCATGGACTGTTGCATGCATCATCTTAAACCTCCTGCTTGGGCTTTATTTACTATTGTTGGGGATTTAATTTCACCCTGTCGTTCTAACGCAACATCAGATGGCTGAATAACATCATTTGTATTATTTCCCCAAGCGTTGCGCTCATATGTTGTAATTGCTGCTATTTCTTTATCAGATAATTGCTCTTTATAAGGTTGCATGGCTGAGCCTGGCACCCCATTTAATATCATAGTAATATGTCTTGAAATTGGTTTACCAACAGAAACAGAGCTATTTTTTAGGGCAGGATATAGTGGTGGCAAACCTTTACCATTAGGCATATGGCAAGCTCCACATATTAAATTATATTTTTCTTTACCTAATTTCATTAATTCAGCTTTTGTCATTGTCGCTTGAGTAAGAGGAATAGCTGCTGTTGCACTATATTTATCTTCGACTTTTGCTTGGGAATTAACCCATTGGTTAAATTCGTCTTCACTAACAGCATTTACAACAATAGGCATAAACCCGTGGTTAATACCGCAAAGCTCCGTACATTGACCTCGATAAACCCCAGGCTTTTCAATTCTTGCCCAAGCTTCATACATATAGCCAGGAATCGCATCACGCTTAATGCCAAGCTCTGGCACCCACCAGGAATGAATTACATCATTAGAAGTAACCAAAAATCTGATTTTTTTATTAATAGGAACAACTACCGGATTATCAACCTCTAGTAGATACCATTGCCCCTTCGGATCTTTATTTTGAATTTGACTAAAAGGAGTTGATAAACTACTAAAAAAACTAATCCCTTGGTCTAAATATTGGTATTGCCATTTCCACTGATACCCCACAACTTTAATAGTAACATCTGAATTAGAACTATCTTCTAAGCGAACTAATACTTTTGTTGCAGGAATCGCAAGACCTATTAGAATTAAAAAGGGAATTATAGTCCATATTATTTCTAAGCGATTATTATCATGAAAGCTCGCTGGAGTGTACCCTTTTGATTTACGATGATTAAGAAGAGAATAAATCATCACTCCAAATACTAAGATACCAATTACCGCGCAGATATAAATAGCTATCATATGTAAATCATAGATATCTTTGCTAATTGGGGTAACCCCTTTAGGCATATTCATTTGCCAATAATTAGCTGCAGCAAATACTGACTTTACAGGTACCAATGTAGCTAGCATCATCACAATTCTTAAGACGCCCAACTTATTTAACATCCTTAATCCTCACCTTATTATTAAATGTAGGTTGGGCCTTGGCCCAACCTACATATATTCTAACTATTAAGTTAAACTGCCCTTTACCAAAGGGAAAAATTACCTTCTGTTTTGGATTGGCCAACAATATACTTAATAGCATCTATTACTTCTGCTGTTGTACAATGAGTACATCCACCATTCTTAGGGTGGCCTTTACCATTTGTAGTTTCTTCAATTAATACATCAACATTTTTAGCAATCAATGGCTTCCAGGCTTCTTTATCACCGATTTTAGGCGCGCCAAGTTTACCGTCATTATGACAAACACTACAATTTTCATTGTAAATATCTTTGCCATTAGAAGGATATTTTTGAGCCCCGCCTGATTCTAAATCTAGCCACTGTGACCTAGACAGTGATTTATTAAGAATGTAATCAACCGCAGATATTAAGTCATTATCAGAACATGTAACACAAGCGCCTTTTACTGGCATGCTATTATAACCATTTATAGTGTGCCGATATAACCCAGTTAAACCACGTTGTTTTAGCCGCATATACCAATTAGAACCGTTCCCAATGCGTGGCGCTGTCATTTCACCATTTTGATGGCAAATAATACACGCACGAATATAAACTTGTTTACCTCGCTTTAGTTCAGGTTGAGCATCCTTTGAAGGGGAGATAGCAAAGGGCTCATTACTAACGACGGTTTTCAAATAGGTAGCTATTGCTAATTGATCATCAGCATTTAAATAATTCAAACTATTATGATTCACTTCAGCCATAGGCCCCGCAACAGGCCCTGCTCTATTAATCAATTTTCCTTGGGAAAATACATCCATCACCTCAGAGTGATTTGCAGAATCTAAACCAAATTTAGTGATATTAGGCGCCCAGAAACCGTCTATAAAAGTTCCAGTTAAATAATATTTACTCTTAGGCGCCCCAAAAACGTTTAGCGGGGTATGACACATGCTGCAATGGCCTAAACCATCTACAATATACTTGCCTCTATTCCATTGAGGTGATTGCGCAGTATCATATTGTAATTTTTGATTGGGATAGAAAAATAACAAATTCCAACCCCATAATGAAAACCTGGCTCCCGGCACGCCAAATGGAAATGGCAGCGGCTTATTTTTCAAATTAACCGCAGGAATATTCATAAAATAAGTATAAAGTGCTTTAGCGTCATTATCGGTCATATTTGAAAAATACAAATAAGGAAATACCGGGAAATAATTACGACCCTGTGGATCTCTCCCTTCCTTCATGGCACGAATAAAGTCAGCCTCTGTCCAATTACCAATACCTGTTTCTTTATCAGGAGTAATATTCGGGCTATAAAATGTACCAAACGGGGTAACTAATGGCAAACCACCAGCAAAAGATGGTGTTTTCCCTTTAACATTGGTGTGGCAAGCAATACAATCACCCATTTTTGCCAAATATTCACCACGCTTAATTAATTTAGCTTTATCACCAGTGGCCGCATTAACTTTTGGGTAAGGAGGATAATAACCATCAATAAGAGGTTCAACTGGCTTATAGTTTTCAGTGGCCGCATTTAATGACGTACAAACCGCCAATATAATAAGCAAAATAGATTTTACAACCAACTGATTTCTTAACAAAGAGCCCACGCTCCCTCCTTAAACTGATATCCTAAAATATGATCTTAAATTATTAATATAAATCAAACGCCGCATTTTATACTCCAAAAACAACAACTTCAATAAACGTTTAACATTATTATGATCTTGCACTGTGAATTCGGGTAAGAACTTGCTATGATTTTATGTCATTTTTTATTTGTACTGTACAATTTTAAAAAGGAAAAGATATGGGATGGACAGCAGCTATTAATTTAAAAGATCTACAACAATCTAATCGACAAACTACTACTATTGAAGGAAATAAAATATTATTCATATTGCATGAAAATCAAGTTCATGCCGTAGAATCTCAATGCCCGCATCTTAAGATGCCTTTGGCAAAAGGAAAAATCACCGAAGATTGCGCTATAGTTTGTCCATTTCATAAGTCGAGCTTTGACTTAAAGACTGGCGATATAAAGTGCTGGTCAACCTACCCACCTCTGCTAGGAACTTTATTAGGCAAACTTTCAAAGCCAAAAAATCTAAAGATTTATCCGACCAAGATAGAAAACGACGAGATTTTTGTAAAGCTTCCGTAATAAATCTAATTGTAGTCTTGATGAAGCTACACTTCATCAAGACTACAATTAACCAATATAATTTTTATCATATTTATTAAAAACTCCATTACCAGTTACAAATAAATACATTTTGTGCTATAATTCGCCTAAAATTTATTTTACCGGACAAATATTATGCCTATTTATTTAAATGGATTAATACTCGGACTATCGCTCATTATGACATTAGGCCCGCAAAATATTTTTTTGATTAAGCAAGGGGCTATGCGAAATCATGCGATAATATCGGCTCTTACTTGCTTTTTTTGCGATATAATTCTTATTACAGCAAGCGTTATTGGGCTACAAGATATATTACAATCTCATGATAATTTGCGCTCATATATGATTTGGTTTGGCTCTCTATTTCTTATGTATTATGGTATTAACGCTTTAATAACCGCATGGAAAAATCAAAATAATATGGCGATTGAAGACAAAAATCGCACATCTAGAATGCAAAATATCATGCTTGCATTAGGATTTAGCATATTAAATCCGCATGCAATTATTGACACATTTATATTAATAGGTGGCGGTAGCGGACAATTCCCTGGTCAAGAAATTCCATTTTTATTTGGAGTTCTTACCTCAAGTTTTCTTTGGTTTACTCTTTTAACTTTTCTTGCTTATTATTTTTCAAAAATACTAACACGCGCCAAAGTATGGCGATGCGTTGAGTTAGGTAGTGGGATTTTATTAATAATTTTAAGTATAAAATTAGCTTTAAGTCAATTTTGATAAAATAATAGAAAGGGCCAATCGGTGTGTCGCCAATTAACCCAGTGGAATGACACATAGCAAGTCCAACCTCGCAGTGAAAATATCTCATATACACGGCATGATTGTCAATATTTACTGCGGAATAAAAACATCTTATGTCCGATTTGTAATCTATATAACCGGAGCATGAGCTAAATTGAGATCTCTCATCCCGCGAACAAGTAGCGGTAATTGGGGATTTAGAGTTAAATCCTATGCAAGAACAAGCTAATAGGTTAAAATTCAATCTCATTTAATTTACTCAAAGGGCTTTATGTTTTACGGTGATGAGGTTCAAGATACCCGTAAATTATTTTTTGTTAGCTGGCAAAAATATCAGCAAAAGCAAGAACTCTTGCCGCTAGAAAAACAAATTGTTGATGTTATTATTATCCACCCTGAATATCAGCCAATGTTAGAAGCTAAAAATTCAGACGACGCTCAAGCATATTACCCTGAGTTAGGGCAAACCAACCCGTTCTTGCATATGGGCCTTCATTTAGCTATTCGCGACCAAGTAGCTACTAACCGGCCTGCAGGTATTAGTGATATTTATCAGCAATTACTTAGTAAATATTCTGATGTATCTATAGTAGAGCATTTAATATTAGAGCATCTAGCGGAATGCTTATGGCAGGCTGGGCGCACCAAATCTATGCCTGATGAACAAAAATATCTTAGCTCTTGCCAAAAATTACTTAATAGATAATGTAAAATGGACTTGACGAGAACTATTAATAATTATACAACTATGGCTCTTTAAGAATAATATTTACGG
>Ga0247837_1002329_pt1 | contig 36297 bp, 24 predicted proteins | sample LaCtaG_2_FD_187115 | JGI IMG/M metagenome (GOLD analysis project Ga0247837, IMG submission 187115) | Freshwater microbial communities from meromictic Lake La Cruz, Castile-La Mancha, Spain - LaCruzMarch2015_14.5m | ecosystem: Environmental > Aquatic > Freshwater > Lake | place: Spain: Castile-La...
CCTCATATATTGAGAATATAACGTTTTTCTTGATAGCCATATTCCATCATTTATCGGCCTTATTAAGTCTCAACATATGTTAAATCAGCTTCCTCTACCAGGGCTAAGCTCTTCCCTGCCACCCTCAGTTCATTGTATATATAATTAAAACACTTCGATGTTTTCTTCTGATTTATAATAATGATATGGATACAATGGTTGATACCAACAAAGTAACTCTGCTACTTAATGTTGAGTGTAAGATCTTTGCCTTCTAGGGTGAAAGGACCTGATAGCCCTACTTTCATACAGTGTAGTATTGTAGTAGAATCTAATGCGAGTCACATGGAAGTCTGTGAAAAGTTAGTCCACACAACTCTGTATTCCCCTATTTTCGACTCGCAGGGTTTATATATTCACTCCCACAGTGTAGTTAGGCCCTGAGAAGGGACCAAAGGACAAACGGGTCCCACTATTTCCTATAGCAGGCTTCTCAGCCAAGCTGTATATAATAGCCGTGTATTTATATACAAGTTAGCGATATGCACTAGAGGAATTCGTCCTTCTCTAGGTGTAGAGGTCCCTTTCCTCTTGCACTGTCATGAGTCTCATGCACTATAACGGTGCATGAAGGCAATTTGAAGGAAGTGGTTATAGGAGTGGCTGCGAATACGCGAGATGGAAGGGAGTAATTAGTAACTAGCAGGGAAGTAGTCTTTTCTGGATCAATTCCTCTGTTTTCGGATACTTGGACCGGAAAAGTCTCACATTTTAAGGGGCAAACGGACAAATCAGCGAGAAAACTGCGTTATGAAGAAAATGTCTAAATGAGAAATGAATATAATTAGTTCGAAATTCAGACAACTGCTGCTTTTCCCGGTATTTTAATGCTACAAATCACGGAATGAAGTGTGTTTTTCTCATTTCACTCAACAAATCGCTATTTTAACACCCTTGCCAGGCGCTATCTCTAAATTGTCCTCCCCTATCCTTTTCTGCTGTATTCGAATGATTTGGGGTTTCTCCAGTATACAACTTGGAAATTCGCGATCTGCTGAAAAGCAATTTCGAGCCTTTCCCGACCTATGAACACGGCTGTTATATTAATGTGTGATGACTGAAGAAGCAAGGAACTTTTACAGCAACCCTGGGTGTGGACGAGTAGTGCCAACAACAGATTACGATATACCCTGCTATTTGGGAGAACTGGAGCAGGAGTGGGAGAAAGGCTGGAGACTGCAAATGAAGTGGAGAGAAATCAACTCAATCTGCCCCAGGCCAGTAGAGAAGGAAGACTGCCTCTTATGCAAGCCTCGCAAGTGGCTGTAGATGGCAAAGGAAGACTTAGATTTGCTAGCTAAGGCCGAAGCAGCTGCAGCTAGGTGCGGGAAGGAAGATGGTTGGCGCGGAAGCCCCCTGAGTGTCGCGCGATTAGTGGAATGCAGGGGTACTTCACAATTAAGCCCAAGAGCTCACCTACTTCCCCCTTATTCGCCGTCCATTTCCTCTCTTAGAACAGTGCCGGAGGCCCCTAGCATTGCTAGAAAAAACCAGGGACTCAAGCAACTGGTGCAGCACTCGGGACATGTCCGCTTCGAAGGGCTGGGGAATGCGGTTTGAGATGGGGGAAGGGACTGTGGGATTGAACAGGTGTTAGGGCTGGAACAAGGACCATGAGGACTAATCGGGGAAAAGCTGACTTTTGCCAGGAAAAACACTCAAAAATCAGAATTATAGCAGAAAATTGACCCTCTGTCGTGATACATCCGAAGAGCAGCAAGCAAAATAGCCTTTGAGCGTTTGTAATTGTATGAAAGTGCTTACTTTTCGTTTCCGTGGTCTGGTAACTCTGTCAGCTGGCAGTAGATTACTAAGAATGTCAGAGATCTAGTACTCTGAATCGAGTTTTCATGAGAATTTGATGGGAACAGCATAACTTTTATACGTAATTTACTCAGAATTGGGTCTTTTGGGTAAATATCGGCTTATTTTCAGTGCCTTGATAACTCCACCTGTCCTTACTCCACTGGAAATGCCTACACCAGTTGCTTTCCTACTCTCGAAGACTCAGTTTATATCGAGGAATAATCTGGGATATCTCTAATCCCATCCATCGAACAACCCATCGATCACCCCAGACTGCTGTATACAGAACTGCTCAGAGGAGTATAGAGAAGCGGCGGACAAAAGTTGGGAAAGCGCGGGTATTTCTAAGTAGTCTTTCGCCTTCGCTACTGGCGAATTTAACCCAGCTCGATAATATGGGTTGCCATTGCTTGAGGGACAAGGAACCGCTCAGTCTGCCTTCCAAAGGTCACTCCGCTCATCAAGGCAAGGAATCCAGTCCTAAAATTCCCACTTCCTCCCAGGAGCAGGCAACTGGCGAAACCCATACTTCTAGAAAACGGTGACTCGCTCTCCCTGAAGGCCATAATAGACCAGGGAGGTCGTCTGAACACACTCCTGTTAGATCTCCCCCAGAACTAAACCAAGCCATACCAAGAGGCAGAAAAGAGCAAAGTCTGGTAGTGAAGCTGCGAGATGTGAGAGTGATTTCCGAAGGACTAGAAAGTTACTATAGAGTGAAGGCAGCGGACGACGGAGGACTGATAGGCGCAGAAGTGAAAGACACGAAGAAGAAATGCTGGGTGCGGACATATGCTCTGAACATGCTTCGGAAAGTGAAGGACAAGCGGGCGAAGTTAGCAGTGAAGATGCGGCAGTTAGACCACCCACACGTACTAAGAGTGCTGGACGTCCTGCAAAGCCAAGAGCAGCAATTCCTCGTATACGAAGCTGCAGAGGGCGGCACAGCCCAAGAGTGGTGCAAGCGGATTGGGGGACTTAACGAGCACTGTGCAGCCACTATCATGCGACAGGTCTTCCTAGCAGTTCGCCACTGTCACAGCAAAGGCATAGTGCTGGGGGAGGTGACCCTGTCCCAAATAGTCTTCGCGGAGCCGCCCACTGAGCAGTGTATTTGGGTGAAACTGCTGGTCTCGCTGGAGGACCAACTGGTCCTTGCCTCTGACTCTCCAGAACTGCAAAAAAAGCTTGTTCTTACTCATGCCAACGTCCTATTTAAGTGCGGGGAAGTCCTGTCCCGGCTTCTAACTGGGGAAAGTGTTCTCACAGGGTGGCATCAGTCCACACACTCCGAGGAGTTCAAGTCCTCATACATGAAATGGCAGAGTGTTAGTCCGGAAGTGAAGAATTTCACTATGTCTCTGCTGTCCAGAGACCCGGCCAAGCGGCCCACGCTGCAGGAGTGCTTGCAGCATCCGTGGGTAGCCGAGTCTAGGTGTAAGCCGGCGCTTTCTCCCTGTCTGCGCTCAGCGATACGCAACCTGGCCACCGTCAGCCCTATTTCCTCCCTCAAAAAGACACTTTTGCAGGTAATCTTCAACCTGGTGCTGTCCTATGACGACCTGAAGGAAGCCAGGAAGGCCTTTCTGGAGCTGGACTTGGACAGGGATGGCACTGTCTCAGAGTTAGAGCTGCAGGAGCAGATAAATCGTCTATTCCCTGAAGAACAGGCTCAGGCCGCCCTTACCGCTATCACCAGCACTGTTGTCTTCTCTGAACAGCGCACAGTTTCCTACTCTGAGTTCCTACTGTGGGCCTGTGGACCTGCCCTCCTCACCTCCGTCAATATCAACAATGCTTTCCACCTTATGGACACGTACAGTGATGGGAAAATGACGAGTAAGCACTTGCGGGACTTCTGCACTTTTGAGCAGGAGGACAACTCGGACATTTTGGCTTGGCGCAAACTAGTGACCAGTATCACCAAGTCTATGGACGGCACTTTCCACTACAAAGACTTTTGCGTCTTTCTGCAAAAGTAGTTAAGTATGTCTGTAGTAAGGCCCCAAATCAAGGCCGTTAGTCCTTTTAGCAGTACAAAAGTCTGTTTTGTTCCTCATTTGCCGAATGCAACATTAGGAGGACTTGCAGCAAGGTGCATATCTCCACATGCACTACAAGGGAGCTAATTATAGGTATGGCTATGGCATGTAACCAAGGCCTGGCACTAGCCTACGCTACCTATGCAGAAAGTGCTACTTCCACCATTCCTCAGCAACGCTCCCTCACAATAACACAGCAATGGACCCTTCCTACCCCCTCCGCCAGTTCCAAACCCTCCTCGACCAACTCCCCTCCCAGGACAGCTACCAAACCCTGTGCACCCTCGCCCTCCAGCACCCTCGTCAAGCCCTCCACTTCCTCGACATCCTGGACCTGCGACTGATGCAGACCCGGGCCTGTCCTCAGAACCTCTCTTTTCTACATGCTGTGGACTGCCTGGCTAAAGTACTGCCGGAGGCCTATGCGCCGCTGCTGGAAAGCCGCCTGCGTCGACTCTTTACCCATGTCTACCGCAACTCAGACCCCGAAGCCACATTTCAGCTCGTTGTGTTGCTGAAAGTGTGGGAAGGACTGAAGCCCGCTTTATTCGCTGTGTCCACTCTGGAAGCTATCAGAGACTCTGTAGCAGCCCTAAACAGTCCCCTCGAAGTCCCTGACTCCCCTGACTTCGAAGTCCACTGGGACTCCAAGTTACCCACTGAAGTCACTCCCCAGGTCAGCGACGACTCTTATACTAGGCTTTTCGCTAGACTGGTGGACACACAGAGGAAACAGGAAGAACGGGAATTGGTCCATAGTAGGGCTGCTCTGACCCCTGCGACTGAGTATGAGGAAGGACTGGCTGTCTATGTGGACGAGATGTACCGCAACCCGCGACAGTGCAGGACTTGCGGGGCTCGCTTCGCTGGCTTGGAGGACATAAAGGAACACGAATTTACGCACAAAGCAAGGCGAAAACCAGCGGCCTGGCTGTCCAGGGTCGAAGACTGGGCGGGGCCTGTGTGCTCTGCCCCTTCCAACCCCCCTGAAGAGGCAATTTGCCTCCTCTGCGGCCGCACCTTCCCCCGCAGTCCCAACCCCTGCCTCACCTTCCCATACCTCCAAGCCGTAATTGTGTACAGTCCCGCCCAACAGACCCACACTCTGATGCACGTTTCTTGCTTCCAAAGCACTAACTAGCTAAAAGAAGCTTTCCACTTCTCTACTCACTCTCCTTTGCTCCTCTGGGTCCACTCGCTTCTGAAGGAAGACGGTGGCTTGCCCCCAACTCATCTCTTTCTTGTAGTTCTCCAGGAGGCGCCATTGGTAGCCGGTCAAGGGCTTGGTCAGGGTGATAGCGATGGTGCCGAGAGCGAGTGGGGAGGCACCAATGCGGTCCATCATTTCCCTAGAAAAGCAAGTCGAATTCGCAAAGACCACATCCGCATCCGACCAGTCAATCTCAAAGAACGAGCCCACTTGATAGGACAGTTCCGGCACTCCCGGGAACAGGTCCGGCTGTGCCTGCTGCTCCGTCCCAAACTCCTCCTCATACACTCTTTTCAGCTGCTCCGAAAGCTCGAACAGCGCTGGCACGAGCTCTATCCCTTTGCACTGCTGGAAAGGGTGCAGCAGGGCTGCGGACAGCACGGCCTTGCCACTGCCCTAGGTAGAACTCACCGAGCCGAGGTCGTAGAACACGCCTTTGTCTTTGAAGCCGCCGTGTCGGTGCTTGAGGGACTCGAAAACTTCGCCCAAACTCACGAAATCCGCCTCTCCGTATGTCAAAGTGCTGTCCTCTCCCCGGCTTTCGTACTCATAGGCAGCTTGTTTGGCGGTTTCAATGGGGAAATTGGCGATGAGGCGCGAGTAGACTTGCTGTTTGCGCTGCAGAAGCGCAGTTTCCTCGAGACTCAGGTGGTATTCCGCCAGATGTGGCCGGGCCAGAAAGCGAGACACAGAGGAAATCGGGTCCTGCATATATGGTGGACTGGAGGCCGAAGGGAGACAGCGGCCTGCCTCGGCTCTATGCTATTTACGAGCTATTTTGGGCCTTTGTCCTGGTCAACTTCTTCCTGCTGCGTCACTCCGCCGAGTCCCCCGAGCAGTACACTCTCCACTACCACGCGTTCCACCAATACCTCTTCAATTCACTATATGCACTGGCAGTGCTCTCCTTCCTGCAAGCCACTCGCAAGTGTCCTCCAGCCGCTGCATCCACCATTGGCAAGGCGGAGTACTGTGCGGACTGTGAAGTGGACGTCAAGGTGGACAGTCACCACTGTGCAGTCTGCGAGCAGTGCACATTGCGCATGCGTACACACTGCATCTGGGTGAACAACTGTATCGGCCAAAGCAACTACAAGCAGTTGATACTCTTACTTCTCTATGCCACTCTCGCAGGGACTGTGTATGTCTACCTTCTAGTGGCTTATCTATGGGGTGGGAAGGCGCCGGACTACCTGCAAGGCGTCACTGCGAAGCTAGTGGTGTACTTCCACTGTGGTGGGATCTTGATGATGTGGACGAACTGCGTGCATCTCTTGGGTCTGCACACTCTGCTGGCAATAAACGGCCTCGCTCTCACAGACCTCACCAAAGGAGTCAAAATTGCGCGTGTTCCCTGCTACAAGGACTTCGTTCCCACCAATGATTACGACCTAGGCACTTTGGCGAACCTGAGGAACTACCTGGGCTGCGATGTGCTGAGGTGGGGAGTGCCGCTGGAGGGCTGTCTAGGCCCACAAGAGACACACGACTTGAGAGCTCCGGATGTACCCTCCGACCCCGCACTAGAAAGCTAATATCTGCAGAAAGGGAATCGAAGCCGTTTGATGGAAGTTAGGAAATCGCTTAAATCCACCCAAAAGTCTCATATATACGCTCTGCCCAATCTAAAAAAGCCACTAAGGCAAATTCGCCTACTAAAGTCCGCCAACTCAGTGAGTGTAAGGGCTACGCAGAGCTAGCGGAGGGTTTGTTACCTAGCTAGTTCCTAGTCGTGGGTCTGGTGGCAAGGAAAACACTGCGCAGAGCGCGAGTGGACGGCCGCTTGAGTTCGTGCAGCAGCGGGAAGTGGATCTTTGAGTTGAGGAACTGCAGGCAAGCCGGACGTCTGACATCCGCCTTTTTCTCGACGATTTTGGTCTTGATGATGAGAATTGTCTCCAGTCTGGCCTTGTGCCGGCCTGCCATGTCACACATCATCTTCCCCACTGCTCCGTTCAGCGAGGTTTCGCGGTACTCGCGGTACATGTTGTGGGTGCCTGTGCGGGAGTCGTAGCGCATCAAGATTCCGTAGGTCTTCACGTAGTCAGTGTTTTTCTCGAATATCTCGCGCACACTGAGGATCTCCCCATGGGCTCGCTTCAGGTTGTTCATGCGCTTGGTGAAGTACCAGAAGCGGGACTTGGCATGGAGTTCGTCCTTGGAAAAGATGCGCATGCGGTAGATGACGGGTTCAGGCTCGCTCTCCGAGGGCAGAGGCCGGCCGGAGACGATGAACTGCCGGATGTTCATCTGAAGCGAGGAGTCGCCCTTCACCATGGATTATTAAATGGCAACCGCAGGTGCAGGGACAACACTCCCACTGCCTCAACACCCGATATCTGAGAGGACAACCGCGTAGACAAGGAGTTGGACGCAAGCCAACTTCGCTCAGCTCGCAGGCCTGTTTCAACGCTAGGCCTCAACCGACTTTATACTCATTTCCAGGCAGAAGACAGTGCATTTGCAATGCTACTCCCTCCACTGACTCCTTCAAACTGTCTGCAGTTCCCGAAATGCACTGAAACTCCTCAGTAGTCCTATGCACTCTGTCTCCGAGACCTGTTTACTGCTGATTTAGTATTTAAGTCTCTCTTCTCCGCTCCTGGGCGAGACAACTGTTGACGCTTTCTTGCTCAGTGAAGCACTTGCGGGAGGGCAGCAGCTCCCCTGTAAGCGCATCACGTCTAGCATGTGAGCGGGCAGGGTTGGCCATACACCTCATAAGAAAGCACATTTCCTTGCGACAGCGGTGCTCCACCCGCTCCTCAGTGGTGAGATCAGGCCGATTGCGGTTCGCCAAGTAGTCCGCATTGTCGCTGAGACAGCGCTGGAACTGCTCCTCGGGAGACAGCTCCTCCATTACTATGCAGTGGAGGAGGGTTAGGGTCTTTCAATGGGGTTTCTGGGACTTATCTAGTTAGGAAACTCGCGGTTCTGCGGGAACTCGAAGACGACTTCCTTATTGGTGAGAGTGCGGTACACTGCTGCCAGGGTCTCGCACTTGTCCTCGAGCACTGCCTTGTCCTTGGGGTCCAGCAGCACTTTGAACAGCTTGGCTCCGTTCACTTTCACACGCATGCGACGTCCAAGTACGTCGAACGGAAAGAGAACGTCCTCCAAAATGGCGTCGTGCACAGCTGTGAGAGTGCGGGACCTGGGTCTTCTCTGCTGCCCCTTCATTTTGAGGTACTTGGGCAGGATAGTCCTTTGGAAGGTTATTATGACGGGCAGTTTGAAGCGCTTTTCCAGCTCGGCCACGAGACTGGAGTGGATTTTCCGCTCGGCCTGCTTGCTTTTGTAGTGCAGAGTTATGAGGATGGCGCGGCGCTGCTGCTCTCGGAAAGTGGCTTGGAATTGAATAGCGCTGGCGATAAAGACCTGCTTCAAGTCCTCTCTCAGCTCAGAGTGCTGAGACTCCAGGTCCTTAAAGGCCGCAGCCACTTGCTTCTCGAAGTCAGTGGTTTCCGCGTTCTTCTTGACTACCTTGGAAGCTGCGGCCGACATCGTCCCTTTATTATGGCCATTGCTTGCCCTGTGCCCCTCCCCTCCCCCTGCAATGCCTACTTGCGAAGCCACAAGGACCTTTAAATACCGATTCCCTGGTGACTCTGGGCTTCTGTTACTCAGAAACTTCCATTGCTTCCTATATTCCAGGAAATGCTCGAAGCACTACAGTGCGTCTATACCCACACTGGCAAGAGTGCAGCCCTTCCGCTCTTTCAGTGTTGCTCCAGTGCTGTAGCCTCTCCTATAGCTATATACAAGCCGCTACTCCTCGCCTTTAGGCTAGATTGCATTGAGTCTGTGCCTTTCCCCATAATAATGCAAAACACCGCCTTCTCCCTAGACGCCAAAACCGACCGTTTCACCCAATACCTCGACCGCTCCACTGCCGCGGACCTGATCTCCAAAGCCCTCGTTGCCCTCTACGAAGAGCCGCAAAAGCCTGAAGACCCCATCAGCTTCATCCGCAGTTTCCTGGGTGGCGCCATGCTGCAGGACGTGGCGGCCACGCAGAGGGAAGTGGCGGAGCTGAGGGAACGCAATGAGAAGCTGGAGAAGCTGTTGGAGGAAATGAGGAGGGATGTGGAGGCGGGGAGGAAGAGAAAAAGAACGAATTCGGCCAGGCGCGGCAAGAAGTGAGTAAATTAAAAAAGCGCGTAGACTAGGACAGAAAGTGTTACTTAGTTCGAAACTGTGGCTAAAAAGCCGCAAAACTGTCTCAGAGTGCGCAGAATTCACTCTAAAAATGCTTCAATAGAGGAGACTTTTCGATAAATATGTGTTTTTTCGTATTTAGAAAAGAAATTATGTCGCGGATTTGACGATTTTTGTAGTGTTTGAACTGCAAAGTAACGAAATTAGGCCGCTGTTGCAGTGAAATTGGGAATTTTATGCTTAAAAATGTATTGAACTGCCTGCCTCCAGCCGAATTCCGCAGTTTTCCTGTACAAATTGTCTCTTTCGCCCATTTCCACCAAAGAGCCAAAATCGCAGTTACGAAATAACTAATTTAGATGCTGCTCTGTCTCTCTTCATAGTTCGTATAGTCGTATACAGGAATGTCGAATTCGACCTGGGCTGGCATTTCTTTGGGCTTGTACGGCACTCCTACGACCTCCTTTAAGGGCACTGCCGCAGGGATTTCCTGGTGTTCCCTAGGCGTCAAAACCCCCGCTCCAGCCTGCTTGTAGCCAGAGTAAAGCCCCAAAGCGCAATACATCTCCACTGCAAACAGCACCAACACCCCTACTCCCAGCGCCCCTGCACTGCCTTCGCTCTCTCCGTCTTCCCTCCAGTGCAGGTAGATGCAGCTGCCGTACAGACCTGCTTCCACAGGCACGAAAACCACCTTCACAATAGCATGTATTAGCAAGCGAAAATACACCGGCTCAGCCTGCCGCAGCGTATACAACGACCGCACTGCACAAAAAGCCTGCACCACCAAGCAAAACAACACTACATGAACAGTACACAGCGAGACCAGGGTCAGCTGGGCGCAGGACCGGGAGTTGAGGATGCACTGGAGCAGGTCTGCGAGGCCCACTCCCAGTCGAGCGATATCGAAGATAGACACTCCTTTGCACCCGAGGAGTACTGGGAAGCTGCGTAAGTCTCACCAAAACAGTTCTGATAGCACCTTTATTCGCATATATAAGGAGGCCATCTTAGCTTAGGTGAAATACTCCAGGACCGATATTAATAAGCAGAGTTTATACATTTTAACTAAGGCAAATAGGGACTGTGGCTAGAGGGGATTTGGGGAATTACTGCTTCGTGGTTGTTATTACGAAGGCGGGAGATTCGGCTGGTTGTAGCTAGGAACGAAGGGAAATAGGGGGTTAAAGCTGATTTCCTGCGTATATGTGAGACCATTTCTACTGCCTATCCTTGCTTAGTCTAGCTTTTCCTTGCCATAGTTCCCTGTGACTGCCACCATCAGACCCGCTACGAGTCCCCAGTGCAGCATTGCATCCAGTCTCAGCTTGCCCTGGTCCTGCAGCTCTCCCGGCAGCAGCACAGGGTTCTTCACCGTCACTCCCACTGCTAACAGCGCTACCAGCAGCATCCAGGCCCCAATGCGCTTCCCCAACAGCACTAAAACGCACCCCACCAGAGTGAAGGCGCTCATACATGTGACGATGAGAGGGATATAGGGGTGGTAGTGAGCGGGTTGGTTGGTCCATTTGGGGATTTCGTGCTCTAGGAGCTTGGCAGAGTAGAGCGGGTCGTAGAGCTGGTGCAGGGCGCCCACTAGCAGAAACATCACCAGCAAAGTCCTTCCAAAGACCTTCGTCACAGCCATATTACCTACGTCGAGTCTGTCCCACCGCCCTCCACTCTCCCTCCCCATACGCCACCTGTCCTCGCACATACACCTTCTCCACCCTGCCAAACAGTCTTTCCCCACTATAGGGACACATCTCTGGCTCCGGACACACGGCCTGTCCCACAGTTTCTTCCTCTGGACTCCAAACTATGAGGTCTGCGAGCTTCCCGACCTCTAGAGTACCTCGGTCCTGCTCCACTCCTAGCATCTTCGCAGGAGCAGTAGACAGCCACTTGCTCATGCGAACTAAGTAGTGTGGGAGAGACTGGGAATAGGGGTTGGGACGGCGGAGATGGGTCCATACGGATTGGAGGGAGAAGCCGAGGCCTGGGATGCCATTGAGGGCCTTTTTGAAGCTGCCGGAGGAGAGGAATTTGTAGGAAGAGGGGATGAAGCTGTGGTGGGATTGGATCATATCTATTTGTCCCATTTTCAGCAAATCCCACAGCAAGTTGCAATTCGCCTTATTGCGGATAGGCGGCAGTACCTTCATCCTCGTATCGCCCTCCCCCACATTCTCCATACTATAGCACAAGTAATGCGGGCAAGTCTCCGTACTAATCCTCAGCTCCTTCCCCCGGTTCAGCCTGGAAAACGACGCAGCCGATGACAAGTTGCAGAGATGCAAGTGAAAGGTCGAGGGAACTGGCAACTGCGCGCGTACTAGTTCCAGTCCGTTCGTTTCCCAGTGGTCTGGGTGGTTGGCAATATGGTAGATGTAGTGGCGGTCGTGGTTGGAGGTGTCTTTATGCTCCTCTTCTTTTACGATTTGTAGGCCGGTAGGCCGCTGGAAGCGCTCTTTGTGTGCGGATTTGCCGTTGTCTGGAAGGGAGAATTCCGACACTTGGGGAGAATGGGTGAAAAGCGGCTCTTGCAATACTTCCAATTTCGGACTTTTGTCGATAATGGAATTGCTTCGTTTTCTGCTACTACTCATGGATAAAAACTCCGTTGCGCCTGCTTGATTGTACGCCATCAGCTCCACTCGACTAATGTTCTCAATATTCCCACGGTTCGCATCAATCCTTTTCTTCAAGTCCTCATATATGGTGTGGCACTGAAAGGAGCTTCTGCGGGTCTCTGCGATGCTGAAGACAGTGGGAGCGCGGAAGAGTTGTGGCTGGATGGGACGTTGGGTTTTCACCTGGAATGACCGGACCTGTCGGAGTTTGGGCGGGTCAGGACCGATGGAGGTGGAAGTGCGAGGGAAGTCGGTGTGGTCAAATTTCACATTGGGAGATGTGAGGCCTGAGGTAGTGGCTTTTACCTCGAAGCCTTGCAGACTTTCCCCGACTTCGTCCTCATCTTCATCGTCAGAGCCAGACACTGAGTCTGAGTCGGAGTGGATACTAGCTGAATAGGGGTCGATTTCCTCGGGAAACGCCCCAGCAAAGAACTTATCCTCCGAGAAACGCTCCAACTTCGCCCGTTCCTCCAAAGTGACCAGTCTGCAAGGACTAGCCATATAGAGCATGCGAGCACTGGGGTAGGCCACGTCAATAATAAGCGGCACTTGGTGCTGGGCTGCCACCGCAAACACTGCTTTCAACTGCAGCGCTATTCCAGTCACATAGGCACTGGGAGGGAATAAATACGCCTTTAGGGCGAAAGCGCCTTGGCTGAGTTCTGCTGTGACCTCGTCCTGGCTGAGAAGGCCGATTAAGGCGATTTTGCCGATGTCGCAGTAGAGGGAGTCGGAGATACTGCAGTTTTGATTGTAGATGGAGGGCTCCACTGCCAGGAAAGTGACGCCCCCGGCTACTGCGGACTTGGAAATCGAGCTGAGTCCGTCCCAGGCACCGTTTTCCTGTACGTTTCCGTCGATAATCCCAGGACTTATCACCCTGTCTCCTACATCCTCTAGCTCCAGTCCCTCCATTTCCGCCCTCCCTCCCTTCCTCACCTCCACAATTCTCTCCCCCTCCACCACAATGCCTGCCGGCACCGGCCTCACCTCGCTGGCTACAACTTACTCCGGCAGCACCACTCTCTCGCTATAGAGTCCAAACCGCATATTAATGGTGACTATGCCGTCTGCTGCGACTACGCGACTTGCTGTTCCTGCCGTCCTTCAGTCCCTCCAGCTTCTGCTGTAGTCTCTGCAGCTTCTCCGGGTCCTGCAATATGTCCCTCTGTCTGCGCAGCGCTTCCTGCCTGATGAGGAACAAAGGGTCGTCGTGCGTCTTAGTGAAGGACTCGTTGGCTGTGTTGGCAGTGCTTTCCTTGCACAGTACCGGTCTCCACTCCTTCCCATGCCTTTCCCCCTCGGCTTCCTCCTGTGGCTTCCCTAGTAAGTACTCCTCACTGCTCATGTTCTTGATCGCGCCCCCTTCATACATCCAGTCCAGTCGCTGAAGTCTGGACTTGGGGAGAAGGCCATTGAGCACTTGGATTTTCTTGATTTCTTCGTAGTGTCGCTCTTCCTTCAGCTTCTTGTGGGCTTCCTTGACCTTGCGCTCCTGCTCCTTTTCCTTCTGCTCGGCTTTCCAGACCTTCTCGATGTTTTGGAAGGAGCCCGTGTGGAAGCTCTTCTTGTTGAGGAAGGCGAGACCCATATTTTTATAAGGATCGGGCAATGGACTTTCGACAGATAAAGGAGCCTACTGCACTAACAAGTCTTACTCCAGCCACCGCAGTCTCTTCCCCTCCTGCCACACTCCCCTCTGCACCGACCCATCAGGGTGCGTGTAGAGCGCCTCCCCATGCTGCTTCCCAGCCTTCCACGCGCCTTTGTAGCGGCGTCCATCCGCCCAAATGTACTCTCCCTGGCCCTCTTTCTTGTCATTGACGTAGTCGCCATTATAGCTGCGGCCGTCTTTCCAGGTGTAAGTGCCTCTGCCGTGCATGTTGTTGTTCCTCCACTGGCCTTTGTAGCGTCTGCCGTCCAGCCAGGTGTATGTGCCAGTGCCGTGGATAGTGTTGTCGAACCACTGGCCGATGTACTGAGACCCGTCGTGCCACACATAGCAGCCGAAGCCGTGCTTCTTGCCGTTCTTGTAGAAGCCTTCGTAGCGACTGCCGTCAGTCCAGGACTCCACGCCGAACCCGTCCTGCACGTCGTCAACCCACTGGCCCTCATATCTAGCTCCATTGACATGCACATAGACTCCCTTGCCGTTCGCTTTGTCCTTTCGCCACGTGCCTTCGTATACGTCTCCGTCCACGTGCCAGAATTTGCCGTGGCCGCAAGCTTTGTCTTCACGCCATTGGCCTTCGTATTTGGCGCCGTCGGGCCAAATTTGAATGCCAGCGCCCCATCGCCACTCGCCCTTCCAGCTTCCTTTGAAGGTGGCCTTGCTGCGGTAGGTGAAAAGAGGCCGCTCTTCAATATCAGCATTGTTGTCCACCAAGTGAACGGCAGTCGACCCTTCTCTGAAGTAATCCCCTAGTGCACTCCTCCCCAGCAAGTGCGCGACCTGCTTCCTCACCTGGTGGCCTTTCCATAGCGCTTGGATCTTGACGATTTGGTCCAAATGCTTGCGGGCTAACTGCCAGGACCCTGTGCCTATCTCTTGGCCTGCAGTGGTGGGCTGCTCGGTCGTAGACAGGGGAGTTTCTTGGTCTTTGAAGGCCACTTCAGTCCTGAAGTCGAGTTCTTTGCTTGAGCAGGTACAGTTGGAACAGTTCACTTGGCCCATATATAAGAGAATTCTTACGAAAGAAGCAGCAGGCCTAGGCGAGAGACCTGCAGCAGTGTCACTAGGGTAGAAGTCAGATATATCCCTCACCCGTAGGGAACTTCTATAGGCTAGATAGCGATTAATGCCGCTAGTAGGCTCTATTATACTAATAGACGGTCGTGAGGGTTTTTATTATATATCGCTACTCTATATATTAAGCGATATGGATGGAAATACAGGAACTGGGGCAATTCCACATCTCATCTTTCCACTTTAGACCTGTTCACAACGATTTTAATCTATTTTGGCCACTTTTAGCCAATTTCTCTGCTATTCGACTCAATCCCAATGGTCCTTTCTGCAGGTCACCAATACATTTCCTCACCTTTTTCCCACTTTTTTGCCTCTTTCTCTCGCATTCCGGGCCAAAGCCCCCCCCCAACTCCTACCTTTCACCAGAAATAACCCCCCCTCAGTGTTTCTATCAATTGCAGGACTGCCATCCCAAGCTGAGACAGAGAAAGCGCTGAAACGCCCATTACTGCGTAAGTACACAATCAACAAGTATGCTATAGGACCCTAGAAGGGGTCTAGGAGGAGGTCTGCGAGGCTGGAGGAGTCTGAGTCTGTCCAGACTGCTATTTCCGTGGTTTTCTCCGATTTCCGACTGTCCTCAGAGTGAAACTGCCTCTCTTCTCCCCACGGCGGAGCAGCCTCCCGCGTGCTTTCCCCATTCGTCGAGCCCACAGTAGAGAGCCCAGCTAACTCCCCTGAGTAGGCGGAAAGGGCTGGTCTTTTGCAAGGTTGCTTGTGTGGATAAGAGAAAGAGCGGTCTCGTGGCTGCTTGACGGACTGCGTGGAGAGGCAGGGAGGCGTGGAGCTTGGGCTGCTTGGGGGCATTGGCTGATTTGGACCTGCGCTGAGGTCGTCAGACCTGACCCGAACAGTCTCCCTACTACCCTCTGCAGCCTCTCCTGCCTCTTCCGCCCTAGCCTTTTTGAAGAACAACTCCTGCGCCTCGCAGGAGCAGTACTGCATGAACTGGTCCTTCCCTGGGTGGTACACGAGCACGAGGACCTGCACATTGTGAAGTAGGTGCAGTTCCTCGGCTTTCCGCAGCAAACTGGCCTGCCGGGAGCGGAGCTTTTTAGCTGCGTTGTGGACGGCTTTAGTGCCAATGCTGGTCATTATTTGCCATAGATTGCGTCATATGCGCTAACTAGAAAGGAATTGAACAGTAGGCCTCAGACCTGTCCTTCCCACATTAATTCACTGCTAATTTTCGCTTTAAAGAGACTATCGCGTATATGTGAGTTCCAAATATACTCTAAATCTGTCCTGCGGATTGGACGCTATTAATATTCAGAGCGATTCTCAGGTAAAAGCTAATGGAGATATAGGGAAATGGACGAAATTCATGGATTCGCGCAGTAAACTGGAAAGTAAAATATGCAGAGGGACTATAGCGGCTATTTCCATTATGAAATGTATGAAAAAGTATCGCCAAAATAGTGAAAATATTGGGAAAAGTCTCAGTTTCGGGGTAAAATCAGGTTAAAATCGCTAGAGGTGAAGCCGCAGAGAGCAAATATGATCCCACAGCAGAGGGAAAGGAGGTGAATTAAGTAGTTACCTATCGAGAATGAGTGCTGGAGGCGCGTACGAGCCGTCACTCCGAGGAACGCAAGCCCGCAAGTCTTCTAAGGACTGGTAGTAGTGCTCGGCACAGATATACACCATAGCCGCCACAAAGCCCACCACGAGCACCCACACTCCCATCGCACACAAAACCTGCTCATCCGACAGACCCACCTTCTCCTCCTGTTGCTCACACACTTCCGAGTACACCAAAGCTAGTTCCAGCACCCAGGACAGCACATACGTCCCACAGAAGTACTGACACAGCGTCAAATACCGCTGGGCTGCAGCCGACTTGGCGTTCTGGACTGCCATCAGTCCTACACAGGTCGTACACACTCCCAATACATCCCAAACCAGACTAATCCCCAGCAGCCACGCAGACAGGGCAGAGCCGAAGGCAGAGTCCCACACCGCTCCGTATACATTGGTCACCAGCGCTACCAAGAAGTACAGCAGTTGGAAGGAACACACCAAGGCCACGTTGCCCCGCTCTTCCTTCACCTTGTCCCTGGCCAGTTCGGTTAGAAGGCTGGGACCGAGGGAGAGACGGCGCTTGTGCGTGTATGTGTGGGACTGGGAGGGGTACATTAGAATGGATGTTAGGGAGAGAGGAAGAAGGGGGAGGCGACTTGGCCGTTGGATTCTACGGAGGAGTCGTCGACGCCTCGGAGAATTCGGAAAAACCCGTGCTCTCCCCACTCCTCCCCCCAGCTATTCAAAATCTTCCAAAACTTGACTCCGTCTTCCTCCCCCCACCCTACGACTACCAAGCTATGGTTCACCTGCTCCCAGGCCACTCCCATGTCCATCATGTTCACTCTCCCATTTGGCCGCAGCGGCTTCGACTGGTAAACGCCCTTAACATAGTAGGAAAAGTCGAGGTTTGGCTCGATGCTTACGACGAAAGGTCCTCTGGCGCGTAGTTCTTTCAGCATTAGTTCCTCGGTGCAAGCGCCGTGGAAGCCGCCTAAGTAGCCATAGGAGTCGATACCAATCCAAGTGGAATTGGCAGGACAGGACAGGTCGCAGTGGGAGTCGTCGGCTTGGTAAGGGACGCATTCGTCTAAAGGAGTGCCGAATTCGTGTATGAACCGAGCCACTAGAGTGGCGTATCCGCCTGCACAGCCTTCGGTGTAGAAGTTGCAAGCCAGGGGGAACTGAGCACTGATCCGCCTGTCAAACAAGCCATTTGTCTGGATCTTCAGTCTCGCCTCCAGCATTTGCATCGTAGCGACTATATAGCAGCTTCCACATGCGCCCTGGTTAATCACGCCACTAGGCAGGTAACTGCGGCCGGCAATATCAGACCAGTCCCAAGCGGTAGGAAGGCTGGATACCGGGATAGACTCTAAGGGGGTGGATAGGAAGGCTGTGAGAGACTCAGGGTCAGTTTGGGAGAGTTGCTGGAGCTGGGTAGGTGAAAGAGGCTGGGAAGCTGGGGGGAAGAACTGTGGAACGGCAGGGAACACTGGCGGGGGAGAGGAGGGGTGGAGGCCCATGCGAGCGTGGACCTGAGGGAGAGTCAGGCCTGTGAAGTAGACGCTAATGCCGGCTTTCCAGGTTGTATCCCTTTCATTGATTTCTGCTACGATGTCCACCAATTCCTCGTACTTCGCCTGAGTCTGCAGGAAGGAAGTAGCAGCCAGGCCCTGGGGCGGTCCTTCCCACCTAATTGCATCAGCAGATTCCTCCTTTAAGCCATAGAAACAGCCCCAGTCGCTATGCTCCATTGGGGAGTTGGGACTGTGCCACCCCACCATTGTCTTGTCGCATTCACTGTAGTGGAGTCCTTGGGAGTCTGTGGAGTAACGGGAAAAGGCGAAAAGGGAGATAGAGGGGAAACTCAGTAGGAAGCCTTCGTTTGCCAGCCTGAATTGGCACTTACATGGTCCATGTGCCTGCACCCCATATCTCACTGCTCACTATGTCTGGCTCCTCCAGCAACACCGAATAGACCGATTCTTGTGTGAATTGCAACTTTTCGCCTAGTTCCAAAGGCCTGACTTGCCCCGGCTGTCCATGTCCGCAGGTCGTAGCCGGGTCGCTAAGGTCTGCTGTGAAGGTGGAAGTGTCCAGGTGGAAATACCAACTGCCCAGGACTTGTTTGTAGTTGCAGTTAACAGGCAAATCCGCCAGTGCGAGGCTTAGAAGTAGGGAATAGCCGAAACGCATATTTTAACGCTAATAAGATGCGACAAGAGACTAAGGATATATAGATGAAGGAGGGGGATGGGCCTTTAAACTGGCTTTTGGAGGTCATACTAGTTAGAAATCGTCCGAGTTAATACATATATAGACATGGCGTTAGCCCTTCTGTCTATGGACTGGTCAGAGACTGAAACCGGGTATAGACTGATGCTCGATAGAGACAATATCTGGGGCACATTTGAGACAGAAAGTGCTTCCTTTCCTATTTGTGAACCAAGAAGAGCGGTCTTCCCTTCCTTCCGACCTAATTCGTCTGGGTACAGAGACCAATGATGTCCAGCGTGCAGAAATAGAGACCTTTGTGACTAGGAAAAGACGCACTAATACCCTGTATGTGTGGCCCAGGCCTGTGGAGATAGAGGAGAGAGAAGCTTTGGTGGCAGTGAAGAAGGCTCTGCACTGCTTGGCAGCCATTACCGCCTGCTGTGTGTTGGGCTTCGAACGCAGTTCTCAGAGGAAGGGAAAAAGTCTGCTCTGCAATGTGTTTCGAACTATCAGAGACACTGCTCATTTCCACTGTGTCCCACTGCTGTCTACTGACCTCCGCACAGGTCTTATTTCCCTACTGCACTTGGATGGGAGTGAAAGCTCTTTCTCAGGCGCAATGTGCGATGGAACTGCGCTTCTTCGGGAGTTATTCTCTCGAGGTGTATTTCGGGGCTTTCTCAAATCTCATCAGAGAATTCAAGCTAGACTTCGCACTTCAGGAAATTTCATGGCAGTATTGAAATATTTCGTTCAGTTGGCGAAATTGGACCTTTTGTATGATTAGTTCTTGGGAAGTATACCAGACTTCAGAAGTGAAAACATAGTCGAGCAATTAGCCTGGCTCTTAACTCTGGAAGAAACCCAAAACCGTCTAAAAGAAGCCAAAGCACAGCCCTTCCTGCAGCTCTCAGAAGGAGAATAAACAAGGACCTATACACTCACCTGAAAGTCCAATTCGACGACCACAAACTTACAGTAGTCCTAATGCTCCTCGGTCCACAGGGCTGCGGCAAAAGTACATTCGCTAATCCAGCACAGCGCCTACTCCTGGAGATAATGACACTGCAAACACCAAAGGAAGCTACGTCCTTCCAGTGCTTCTCCTGCCCCTAAGTCAAGCCCCTGCTGTGTCTACGCTTCAAGTCATGTTAGTTGATTTGGAAGGACTCAGAGGGTTGGAGTGAAACTGGCGGTGTTGCATAGGAACTTGGTGTACAGCATATTGACAGTAGCTTCAGTGCCTTGCATTATCATAAAGAATGAAGCGGGACAGACGTATGTGAACGACTACTTAGCCGTTCTTGCATCCTGTGCCGTCGCCTTCGATTCCATTATCGAGCGAGTTTACTTCTTATACCAAGACAAAGCCTATAGAAGAGGTCAATCCGTGCAAAGTTCCGAACTCACAAAGTGGGTGAATAGTTTGAACAGTCAATACTTCGAAGGCAGAGAGGTGATTCAGGTGCTGTGCAAGCCCAACTTCTCTTGTGCGGCGCACCAGCAAATGAGTGAAGATTTCCTCACAGACTTCTTCGCTGCAGCTCTTCACTTCCCCAAGAAAAGCAGATCGGGAAGTTTCACGCTTACGGAACTGCTAACCATTGCGCAATACGCAGCTGAGAGTCCAGATACATCCTTAGAAACATTGGCTATATCGGAAGGAGAGCGCAGTGAGTGCCGTTTCTATCTAGAAAATCATAACAAAGCAATTCACAGTCACTTCGATCGGATAACTGGTCCAGACCAGATAACCCAGCTTCGGACTTTCGTGAAAAGCCTGTATTGCGACTTGGAACGCGTACGACTTGCAGACAAGCAGGTCAGGTACTTGTCGGTCGCTATGAAGCTGCAAGAAACGGAATATTTCCTGTCTCTCTCTGCGATAGAAGCTCGGTTCAATGAGCTGAACAGGATGAGTGAGCAGGGCAGAGTCGAACTCGTTCAAAGTCTAATTTCCACCTACTATGAAAAATCGATCCTTTATACGACCTATGTGCAGCGAGTGAAGGGACTGAAGGGGAAATTGAAGGAAGTGAAAAAGCGATACCCTAGTTTACGCCTAAATACAGCAATTGAAACAGTCACCAAAGAGGCCAGTGAGCGTTTCTGGACGCGTGCTTGGGTGACTGCAAGATCTGTTCTCCGATTCGGCTTTACGCCCATATGGACAGACACTCACTCGCGAAGTATAATTCAACGGACTGAAATGATCGGAGACAAAGCCGATGTGCTTTTCTCTATCGTGGATACGAGGAATGTGAAGGGAATCACTTGGTGCAGTGAGCGACTTAGTGGAGTTTGTGAGGTGGACATCCCGAAACTGCTTCTGGTGGTAGTGGCCTGGGACCAGCTGCCAGCCGCAGACCTCGCGAATGCACTTCTATATCAATTGCTTCCTTTCGCAATTGAAGACGCAACTCCCTTTTCCTCAAACAGCTCCTCTCAGTTCTTCGCCTTCAAATACCCAGGAAAGGAAGCCTTGGGCGTGGTTATTCTCCTCACTTCCCCTCTTCCTGCCGTATCCTACAGAGCACAGACCATCCGAGCAGTCGCTACCCACTTCTGTCGCACAGCCTCACTAGTGTGTTTGCTGGACGGCACAGATGCACGACTCGGCTTGGAGTTACTGCAGGAACAGGCAGAGATAGCAACTAAAGCGAGGATTGTGATGTGGCTGTGGGGAGATCGAAGGGTGAGTTGTGCAGCGGCACTGCAGGCGAAGATGGTAGAGGACAGGGCAAATGGAACGGTGCATATTATGACAGGCGCGTGGAGTCAGGAAATGCCGACTATTCAGGCCAGAATGTTAGAGAATCTGCAGAGTGCGAGGCTTATTGCTGCGAAGGAGTTTAGGGAAATCGTTCGACAGACGCAGGAAATAGTCATTAGTGAATAACTCTTAATCGCAAAGACACATTCCAATTGGCTTCAACTTAGTCTCAAAGCTTCATATCTACTACTTTCAGCCCAATTACTCCTCCCACAGAGCCAACAATTAAGCAGCATATCCACTGCAAGTCCTAATTACTCTATCTACGCCTGCTCTACAGCCGCTTGCAGAGCCTTTGCTATCTGCCCCACTTCCTGCCACTTTCCCTGTCTGTTCACATTTGTCTCTATAGCTGTGCGCAAGTCCTGCCAGTGACTCTCCCTATCTCCACCCGTTTCAACGCAGTTCAGCTCTATGTCCTTCTCTGCCAGTAGTTCAGTCAAAAGGACGATTTCAGGGTCTCTGTTGTGGCTAGTTTGGATCACAACACGAGTCTGTATTGCCTTGTTTCTTAGAATTGTCGAGAGTATGCGTCGAAGCGGCTTAGGTGTAGTTGCAAATAGGACTGTGGAAGAGGATTCTGACATCAATTTCCCAATTACGTCCAGTACTTCTTTGGTATGATTCTCTCTGATGTTGATATAGACAAATGCATATCGGAACAGCAGCCGCTCCTTAAGCGGACAATCAAGGAATTGTGCCCAGGGAGTAGTGGCGAAGGGACGAATCAGATGCTCCCTGCTTTTCCTCTCTGCAAAGTCATTGAGAAACGCCACTTCCTCGTCACTCCCAAGGCCCAGCCACAGTCCCAATACACACTTTTCCCCTGCAATTGCTCTCAATTTCTCCAAATAAGTGGCTGTTTCAGAGGAAATCCGAATAACGCGTTTCCAATTCAGATAGCAGAAAGGCAGAGAGTGGGTACTTGCTTGATTTGCCGCATGCACTAAACTCGCTATAAACTGTGCATTGGACTGAGGCTGCGCACATTCAAATATACGAACCGCAGTATAGACTCCTTGCATGTAGTCAGTACTGCGGAGTTCCCTGACCTGATGATGTACATCACAGCTATATGCTTTTTCCCTCGTTGATTTCTCTATGTCAGTATTCGACTCTTCACTGCCACTGAGGTAAAATAGTCCTTTTCCCTGCAAATTGCCAGTATTCGGCAGGGCTAATATCACGTCTCTTAGGACTTGATTCAGATTTGGAAGGTCTGTAAGAGCCAAACACACTGAAACGTCTGCTATTAGTGCAGCTGCCAGGCGAATCAGTTGCCAGTAGTCAGCACTGCTGTCGGATGTATCCCAGCGCAGGCAAATCACGACTCCGCCTTCGATGATGCAATTTGCCTTGTGGTACTTTAATGGAAACATTTGAATTACCTTGGAATTGGAGTAAGTTTGGTCAGTGAAATGGTTCAGTGGGGATAAATTCTGCACAAGAGTCCTAATCACCGGCAAAAGAGTGCTATTTCCCCCTCCAATTACCAATACACTAGCCACAAACTGCCCAGGAAATAGCTGCACATCCACTTCCTTCATAGTGACTTTCCCCGGAATGATAGCATATGGCTCCACAGACCGTATAATGGCTGTAAGCGGGTGGACAATTGTATGAAGCATCAAACTGCCTCCGCCTATACCCAGCGTCCCATACATCAAAGAAGTGGCTAAAGCAGGGGAAATCTTCCTAGTTTCCAACTCCGCTTTAACTCTCGAGTATTCTTCGAGTCCCGCCTTTGCGTTGCACTGCAACTCAGGGTGCAGCCTGATGGTTTCCCCTAGGTTTGTGGCTATGGCCAGAGCACGGGCTTCGAAAGTTTCATACGTAAAGTGAAGACTCCAATTCCGCTTAAAGTGGAAATTGATGTATTCCGAGTGAAAGTAATGTTGCAGCTGCATTTGAATTTCCTGCTTCAAAGCATCAATAGGCAAAGCAGCCACAGTCCTTGCATAGGCCTCCACAAGTCTTAATTTCGCCTTATAGTCTTCAATTTCAGTCCTTAGCTTCGTAATTACCATGTGGCGGATATTCTGTGGTTCGCTGCATCGAAGTTCGCTATCAGTTCCACTGAGTAAATAGGCGGATTGCCAGGTGAATAAGTCCAACGGATTTTCTTTATCAGTCAATTCCTGTAAATTCAGGTAAATTGAGGCTAAACATTCCTGCTTGGGTGTAAATAACGTATCGACTTTGCGCTTATCTTGAGGGGAAAGGTGTAAATCGGGTATAGAGGAATTAGCGTATATGGTAAAGTATAGCAAGTGGTTGAGTAGTTCCTTCATATTGGCATATTTCCCTGTCGCTGCTTTCTTGGGAAAGTCGCAGTTGGCCATTAAGTCACTTAGGAAGTTTCTGCAGAGTGCGGATTTCGACGGATCGGAGAAGTTGGGTTTATTCAGCAGTTTCACCACTTCGTTTCCTGCGAAATAGCGCTGATTCAGGTCCGAAACGACCCGTAAGACGTCGGAATTGACCGTTCCTGGGTCTTTATCATGAAATAACAGCATAATTCTCTCTATTTCGAAGCCAAAAGTCTGCTTTACAGCCACAACCGTGGAAACCAGCTTTTCCACCAGTCCAATCATAGCTTTCTGGTTAGGAACCAGTATACAAGGCACTGAAACGACCGTTAAAACCGCAGTAATTAGGCTTTCCACCACTGTGGCTATCCCCATTTCGCTAGTGTCCATAGTGTCTAGTCCCTGTACATCCACTAGCATTAGTTGGTGGCCGGATTTAGGCATTCTGATGGGAAATGGGAGGAATTCGCTGTCTTTAGTGGTATGAGTGACAGTGTTTTTGACTGGAAACAGGTCCTTTTGGAGTGGTCTGCCTGTGCAGTGCTCAACTATGCGATTTAAAAGCGTGCTTTTGCCAATTCCCTGGCCTCCAAAGACCGCAAGACTGACAATCGGCTCAGAAACTTTGAAAAACTCACTAATTCCCCCACTAAAAGCCCTATACAGCTCTTCATCCCCCAGTCCATCCAGCATCTTTACTGCAGATAAGTCTCTGAGCGGCCGGTAGTACAGTGTGGCTTCCAGTACTTGGTGGACTTCAGACTGGATATCGGACTGCTGGAAATTGGGACAGGAAGAGGCTAGGAAGGGATATCCGGCTTCGCAGTTCGCTAGGTAGGTCAGCCAGCTAAGGAGGTTTAAATGGGCGGAAATGGGGCTTTTCTGGCTTTGGGATATGAGAATGGCTCGGGTGTCGGAATAGACTGGGAACTGGGAGTCAGTGAAGTAGCTGAGTAGTTGGTGAAGGCAGTCAGCAGGCATAGAGTTTCTCCCTCTATATAAGATTTGCTTGAGGGGATCAGCTTCTATCGCTTTCAAAAAGGAGGTTTTTAGCCTTTTCTGACTTTCTGCAGCTACAAATATCCGCTCAAGTCTCAGCCCTGTTTTCTCACTCATTTCTGCGTAGATTTCCTCCACAAACCTGACTCCGTCCTTCAAATTCGACATGTCGAAGCTCAAGCAACAGACCGCACTCCCCGCAAGCAACACATACAGTACCTTCCTCGTAGCCTCTAGCAGCCTTTCCTCCTCCTCTCTCGTGTCAAACCCATACATCTTCATTAGTAGCAAAGTCCGTTCCCCGACTTGCACAGGCACAGGCCACACTAGGACTGCAAGTAGGTTGCTGGGACTGCTCATAGGACTCCCATCTTCAGGGTCGTAGAGAGATGGAATCGGACTGGTAGGGAGGAGTGATTCCAGTAGGGCGCTTTTGCCGCATTGGCTGTTGCCGCAGACCAGGACGGGAGTGAGGGGTAGAGAGGGAGAGAAGTGGGCTGTGAGGGAAGTGAGAGTGTCTTCATGGATACGCAGGGAGTAGGACTTCTGGACTTGCGCTTCGGGGGAAAGCTCGAGGGAGAGGAGAATCGCAGCCATTCGTTAGGGGCTATTATAAGGACTAGAAGCCTAGATTATTTAGTCAATTGCCTATCTATGTGTATTTACCTTTGTGGTGGCTTGCAGGGTTAGTTTAGCACCAAAGCGCCTTTCTAATACTCTAAATCCTTCGATATTTACGAGTGGTATCGAGGAATTGCAAGTTATCCAGGATACGCTGTCTCGCATAGCAGCTGATATGGGTTTAGCTACAATACATACCCGCTACCTTGTATTTCCTCCATACGTCCCTGTAGCCTCCAACTAGAAGTGAAAATCCTGCAAAATAGCCTATCTGCTCGGTAATCTCTATAACATGGCAGAACCCCTGGTCCACTGGACTCCTCTGAGCAGTTTCCACCACCCTCTGGCAATCCCCCAACAGACCCTGTTTCCCCTCCTTTCCGCCTTCAGCTCCCTTCCCTCCTTCTTCCCGGTGCTCTGCACTGGGCACTTCCACAGTGGGAAGAGTACTCTTCTCACCCAGCTGCTCCCTGCAGAGGAACAGTTGGCTCGGCCATTTGCCAACACCTCCCACGGAGTCTTCGTGTACCCGAGACCGGTCAAAGCTGGGGTCAATTCTCTGCTCCTCATCAAGGCAAGTCTGGATTTCCTCACCGAAAACACAGATGAGCAGGAAGCGCAGCGGAAAGTCCTCTTTTCCCTGCTCGCCATATCCGCTGTCGTGGTAGTCTGCGTGGAAAACTCCGAGGCCTGCCTGGTCATCGAGCAAATCCAAGACCTCAGACGCAGAATCCGGGAAAGGATGGGAGCGAAGGAGGCAAAACTGGTCGTAGTGGCTGGGGACCAGCTGGAAAAGAGCTCAATTGGCCGGAAATTCAGCAAACTGCAGCAAGAAGACCCAGAAATGCTGCTGTGTCGTACAGACGACTCACAGCTACAGTACATGCTTGCATATCCTTTGCTTTCCGCCCACTTCGCGCCCTTCTTAGCCCGGCTCCAGACCGCCACTCGCACTCCAGTGTCAATTCAAGGCCTGACTCAGCTCCTTAGTCACTTTTTCCGGCTCCTCAACTTCCCCCTGTCCTTCACCCAGTACACTATAAAGTCCGCACTATGGACTTTGCCCAATTTCTCGGAGTTACTGGATGAGTTGGAGGTAAAGGTCAATAGTGCTGCTCGGCTGGAGTCCGCCTCGGCGCAGCCTTTGTTCGTGCGCTACTTCGACTCTGTGGCGATTAACGAGATTTTCCTGCAGCAAATCGGCAGAGAGTTCGAGTTCAGTGCGTCTACTGTGGTTCTGACGGTGCTGGGCAGTCCCGGCCTAGGGAAAAGCACACTGCTGAACTGTATCGCCAGGGCAGCCTGCGAAAAAGAGGACTTGGAGGACATTTTCCCTATAGGAGGCCGATTTGACCCGATGACCACCTCCTGCACCGCCCTGTCCCACCCCATTTCCCTCCACAAACACCAACTAATGCTCGTCGACATGGGCGGGTTGGGCGGCTGCGAGACCCAAGACCCTGTAATCGACGCAATTCAGGGCCTGACGCTATCCGCTGTCCTGGCAATGGCTTCAGTGCCCTGCATTTTATTCACTCACGATGTGCATTCGCTGCAATTCGTCGAAAAAGTGGTGGAGAAAATCTGTCATTGGAACCAACTGCTGGGCTTTTCCACTGAGCGGATTTTAATGCTTTTTCACGACAAATTGCCCTCTTCGGACCCTCAAAATGTGCAGGTTTTGCAGCTGATTGAGAGGCTGAATTCGCAGTATTTCGGCGGAGCGGAGGTCCTGCAGGTCAGAAATAAGCCCAATTTGGCGGCTTCTGGGAATAAATCGCTGTGTGAGGACTTCATTTATGGGCTTTTGGGCAGTGTGCAGTACCCGAAGCGGAATTACTCAGGCTCTGGCGTCAATTTAGGGAACTTGCTGGACTCAATTCGGTATATAGTCAAGTATTACAAACAACAGGGGGAAGTGCAGGTGGATGCGCAGCACAAGGCACAGACAGAGTTCTTTTTGGCCTCTAGAAAGACTGAATTGGAGGCGATTTACCATAGAATTCGGTCTACCGACGAATATAGCCACTTGGAAACCCTTTTTAATGAGATGTTTAGGCAAAATATCGGCTTTTTTGACTGTGAAAATGCGATTGATTTGGTGAAAGACCAGGTGAATAGGGAAATCGTGCATACTGCAAATCAATATAGACTTCGGTTATCTCAAATTGAGAATTGCCACCGTTTCACTGCCCACATGACCAAAGAAGAACTAACAAAGCTGCTAGAGCAGATGCTGGACTACCTGTATCGCGAGTCCTGGGTAATTACGAGTTTTGTGGAGCGGGCAGACGAGGTGAAGGGGAAACTGGTGGAAATGGTGGAGCGGTACAGTGACGACGGGGAGAAAATGGCAGGGGTGTTAGTGGCCTTTGCTCAGAAGCAAGAAAACCTGCGGAACTGGTTCATTGCCAACTACACGATGCAGGCGGCCACCACATTGGTCACTGGCGGCTTTGGAGCGGCTGCCAACGGCACCAGAGCCGTGCTACTGGCCACCAGACTGGGCTATGCCGCTGCTGTGGGCGGAACAATGTTCGTAGTACGCACAGCCTACGGAATCACCACCACTTTGACCTACTTCCAGAGCGCTTTCCGCTTATTTACCTTTTCAAAGACATACCCAAGTGGGCTGCTCGCCAAGGCGAAGTGGATGTTTACAGGTCCTAGGGACGTAGTGGCTCTAAGCGAAGCCTATGTGAATAGAATTCAGGGGTTGGAAGCAGGCGTCCCGCTTGCAGTGATGCTGGTTATTGGGTCTAAGAAAAGCGGCGCACATACCATATTGAACCAGTTAGTGCAGTGCGTATCGCCCTTTTCTTGCTCCACGGCCCAGGCCTTTTCCGACTCAAAGTCCTCGCAGTGCCTTTTCTTCTCATACTGCCAGCACACCCTTACGCAAACGAGCCGTCCGCCTGGCCATGGACTTGCTATCTACCTGAGAGTCACGGAGAAGACGGAGACGAAGAAGTTTAGAATGCTGGTGAAAATCGCAGCTTCTCTGCTGCCCTGTGTATCGACCGTAGCGCTGTATCTCAACGCTGAGAGTCAAATGGTGAAAGCCGTCTTCGACTCTTTGCAAAGCACCGCCGCAGTGCAAATGCGGTCTCTTCAACTGCCCAAAGTAGCCGCCTACGTCGCCGGGAGCGGCAGAGTGAAGCTGCTCCACGAGCTAAAGCAGCGTCTGGATAGAAGCGGCTGTCTATACCGCCTGAACTCCCTCCCAGAACTGACTCCAGCAGAGGTGCAGAGCACTGTGGTGAGTCTCAAGCGCGATTTGGACCAGTCCCCGCTGCTTTGCAAGGAAGACTTCGAACAGCACCTCCGCACTACCGTGGGACAGACGAATGCTATAGACTAACATTACCGTCTGGGAAAGACTGACTTCGCGCCTTATAGAAAGTAGTGAATAGGACAAAGGCAGTGTGCTGACTAAATGCGATACAAGCGTTGATAGCGCTTTGAAGTAGAAACTGATAGACGGCCCATCATTGTTTTTTTTTGCTCTGTGCGTGCACGCCGATTTCTCTGCAGAAACAGCACATTTCCGTCCCACTGAGCTACTTAGTTCGAGCTTTTAGGAGTACTGCTTTCACCCTGTATAGGGCTTGCACGTCTCAGACTTTAGGCTTCCCACTCCAGTCTTCAATACTTCTCTTTCTCTTGAGAGCAAATCCACTGAATTCGCTCGTTTCCGCGCCTTTGTCACTCATCTCGAAGGAATAAACTGACCGAAGGACTCAGCGAAATGTCTGTCGAAAGTCTTTTTATCCATTATAGTTCGGTTTTGTGGGTTTGTAGAGAGATTTGGACTTCGACAGAGTTGATGGGAACGCCCAAATAGCCTGAATTAGCGCACATTGGCTCATTAAAAGGAACTTTTGTGCACGGTTTGAGTGAAGTGGATGCAAATCAGGCCGCATTGAGTGAAGTTACGCGTGGTTACTGGCTGTTTCGCTGCTAGCAAACAAATGGAAATGAAGAGATTTCGTATAGCTATTATACGAAAGTCATAGACTCAGCTTTGGGTCTTTGTGAGCGGCTCAGTTTCAGGCATCTCCTTGGTGTGGCTCTTCATGAGTACGAGGAACGGCACTATACTTATCACTGTGAAGGCTGCAATTATATACAGCCCAGTCCAGCCAGTGAGGACTTGGAAGTAAATGGCGGGGTAGCTGTAGAGCAGGGCAAACAGCTGAGAAATGAAGAAGAGGATATTGGCTGGTACTCCCGGGTCCAGCTCAGGATTCGTTTCCACTACTTCTCGGATAGCCAAGGGAATGAAGCCGCAGATGCCGAAGCCGTACACACAAGACACAGGCAACATTGCAGCGAAGGAAGTCACAGCGAAGCACATAGCCACACTACCCACCAGGCCAATGCACAGGTAAATGCGGAGCAGGGTGGTTGTGTTGGGGCAGTGACGGCAGCTGAAGGACGCACTGATACCGCCTATCAGTCCGCTCACTGCCAGTCCCGCCCCCACTAGACCTATCTCAATTCCAGAGTACCCGGAGGGATCCAGCACTGAGTAGATCATTCCTTCGTATGCACTCACTGTGCCGAAAGCAGACGCTGAGAAAATCAGGAACTGCATTGCGTCTCTAGACTTGAAGTACGCACTCACATCGCTTTTCGATACAGAAGTAGTCGGGTGGACCGGGTCACTGTCCATCAGAAACATCGCACAGAACATCTGCATGCCCGCAATCCCTGCAAAGACACCCAGCATAACTGGGATGTTGCCCAAAGCAGGGGAAATTATCATTTGTGCGCCCACGCCCAGTCCGCTGGACAGACTGCCCAAAGCTGTAGCGAGGACCAGTTGGTGCTGAGGGAACCACAACTCAGCCAAAGGCGCACAGGCCGCCATTGCGACGGTGTTCCCAAGCGCTATAATGCTCTGTCCCATCAAGGCCCAGGCAAAGCTGTGCTCCGCCACGTAGCGAATGCACGCCCCAGTCGCCATAGTCACTGAAGACAAAGTGATCGACAGGCGCAGGGAAACGTGCATCAAGTAGGAACTAGGGATTGCTACCAAGACATATGTCCACATGAACGACAGCTCGAACAGGTCGATCAGCGACTCCGGGATATCGTAGTAGTCAGCAGCATCTCTTGGGATGGTGGAATAAGTGCACCAGGCGGCTCCATTCAGCATACTGAAGACACAGTAGATCGTCAGCACCTTCCACTTCGTCCATGTTGCCATTTGGTAACAGCTACTATCAACCCTCAGCACATGTGCTAAGGAGGCAGCTGGCTTGGATTTAGGCTGATTTGAGGGCTAATCACTGAGCAGCAGTATCAGCAGTCAAAGAAAGGAGTTAATGAAGCTTTTAGGCTGAAATCTAACTTGCAGTAGTCTCTTTTAATCTCTCGTGCAGTATCTGTATTCGCTTTCTGCCTATTCGTGGTTTTAATCCAAATGCGAGGAAATCTGATACCGAATCTAAGGCAAGTAAACTGAATTAGTGGACTTTGAAAGGAGCAGATGTGCTGTCCAATACAATACGAAGGGGAAAATCGGTGCATTGTTTCCGCCCATATGAAGTCTTCAGTCTGGCACTGGGTGTGCATAGTGGCTGCGTGCACTACCCTGTGCCTAGCATGTGGACTATGACGGAAGGACGTTAGCACTGCAAGGCCATTTATTACCCTATCTAAAAGGGCTAGACTATTTCCTTGCAATGAACTTTTACAGGGTATAGTCCAATTCTGTGAGTTCATATACTGATAATACGGCTTCGATAGAGGCTGTGCCCATAAGCGGCTATAGCGGTGGATATATGCTCTCCAGAGCTTTCGGTTCTACCATATATTACTCGGAATAAGCGGAATTTGCCTTTCAGCAGACTCACTTTTCTCTACAATCCGTGAATTTTCAAGTGCGGATTTCTCGAACTCAAGAACTATATCACTTCCCTATATAGGGAATAAGAACTCCAAGTATAAAGTCCAACCGGCTATTGGGCTCCCGTGAGCAGCTCAGTCGCAGACATCTGCTTGATACTGCTCTTCATGAGTGAGGAACGGCACTTTACTTATCACTGTGAAGGCTGCAATTATATACAGCCCAGTCCAGCCGGGGATGACTTGGAAGCAAATAGTGGGGTAGCTGTAGGCCAAGGTAAGGGAATGAAGCCTTAGACACAGGCAACATAGCAGTGAAGGAACTCACAGCAAAGCACTAGGCTGTCCTACCCGCCATTGCAATACAGAGATATAATCGGAGCAGGGTAATTGATTTGGGACAGTTACAACAGGAAAGGAAGTACTGGTTCCGCCTATCAGTCCACTCACTGCAAGTTCAGCCTTATACACCTACTTCAATTACGGAGTACCGGAGGGCCGCAGAATCTGTAGATCATTTCTTCGTAGGCAGTCACTGTGCCGAAAACTGATGCAGAGAAGAGTGAACTGCGGGAGTCTATTTTAGGTGTAGACACTTGTGAATAAAGTCAATGGAGCCACGACTAAGTTCTAAGTTCCTCCTGAAGTTTTGTTAATGTTCTGCTAAGTCCCTAAAAAGGTCTCATTGAAATCTTGTTGAGTCATTAAAGAGACGCTACTGAGCAAATAGAGAGGTTAAATTCGCGAATTTTGCGTTTCTTGCCAATTCACGTGCGGATTTCTTAAATTTAGTAGCTACATAGCCTCCCGCTCTTAGAAAGAAAAAACTATTAAGTCTAATAAGCTCAGTTTTGACTCTTGGTGAGAGGCTCAGTCTCAGGCATCTGCTTGGTATTGCTCTTCATGAGTACGAGGAACGGCACTATACTTATCACTGTGAAGGCTGCAATTATATACAGCCCAGTCCAGCCGGTGAGGACTTGGAAGTAAATGGCGGGGTAGCTGTAGAGCAGGGCAAACAGCTGAGAAATGAAGTAGAGGGTATTGGTTGGTACTCCCGGGTCCAGCTCAGGGTTCGTTTCCATCACTTCTCGGATAGCCAAAGGAATGAAGCCGCAGATGCCGAAGCCGTACACACAGGACACAGGCAACATAGCAGCGAAGGAAGTCACAGCGAAGCACATAGCCACACTACCCACCATTGCAATACAGAGATATATGCGGAGCAGAGTGATTTGGTTGGGACAGTAGCGGCAGGTAATAGAAGCACTGATGCCGCCTATCAGTCCGCTCACTGCCAGTCCCGCCCCCACCAGACCTATCTCAATTCCAGAGTACCCGGAAGGCTCCAGCACTGAGTAAATCATTCCTTCGTATGCACTCACTGTACCGACAGCCGATGCTGAGAAGAGCAAGAACCGCATGGGTTCTTTGGACTTGAAAAACGCACTCACCTCACACTTCTCTACAGAAGTAGTCGGGTGGACTGGGTCATTGTCCATCAGAAACATCGCACATAACATTTGTATGCCCGCAATCCCTGCAAAGACACCCAGCATAACTGGAATGTTGCCCAAAGCAGGGGAAATTATCATTTGTGCGCCTATGCCCACCAGAGTGGAAAGACTGCCAAGCGCTATAGCGAGGATGAGTTGGTGTTGTGGGAACCACAGCTCAGCAAGTGGTGCACAGGCCGACATTGATATGCTATAACCCAGCGCAATGATAGTCTGTCCTAGCAATGCCCCGACGAAGCTGTGCTCCGCCACGTAGCGAATGCCCGCTCCAGTCGCCATTGACACTGAAGCCAGAGTGACGGACAGACGGATGGAGATGTGCATCAAGTAGGCGCTTGGCACTGCCACCAAAACATATGTCCACATGAACGACATCTCGAAAAGCGCTATGAGTTGCTCCGACACATTGTAGTAATCCGCCGCATCTCTTGGGATGGTCGAATAAGTGCACCAAGCCGCTCCATTCAGCATACAAAAGACAAAATAAATTGCTAGCACCTTCCACTTCGTCCATGTTGCCATTTCGTAACAGCTACTATCTATCCCAACAAGCAGGTCCAGGACTTTGGAGTTTCGGACTGAGGGCAGACCTGGGATTTGGGAGTTTAATCCCGCAGGCAGCTTTGTTTATCATTGGGAAGGCTGAATTTGAGGGAAATGCTTATTTTTCGGACTAATTATACTAGGTGTTAGGCAATAGGAGAGCCTGTGCTCCCGCGGACTATAGCCTGTGGACTTGAAGGAGGCAGATTCGTGTGATTTTAGTGAATAAAGGGTGCTTTAGCGACACTTTTAGGATTACTTACACACTTTTCGGGCGCTGGCACATCGAGGCTCCTTGCTAGAATTCGGGGTTTCCGCCCAAAGAAACAGCTCCTCTTTAGGCTGTTTCTTCGGTGTTTTCCTCCTCCTCTTGGGAGTTGCACTCAACTTGCAACTCCGTGCACCCGCGACTTGCACTCTGTGCGTGCATTCAGACGCACCTAAGTTGAGGTCTATCTGAGTAAACTGAGTCCGCAGGCTTTCCTGCTCCTTGTCCCTGGCGAGCAGCAGTTCCCGCTGTTCCTGCAGGGTGTGCTCCAACCCTGCATTTGCTTGTTCCAGCTTCTTAATCCTTTCCGTGTAGGCTTCCAACTTCGTTTCCACTCGCTGGTATTCAGACCGAAAGTGGGATAGATAGTCAAGTAGGGAGGAGCGCTCGGTGTGGCCCTGCTCGGCCTCTTGCTCGTATTGCGAACACTGCATTTTCAGAGTGTGCACAGTTGCTCGTAATTGTAGATTTTCCTCGGAAAGTTGGGTGCAAAGCTGCTGCATGCCGTGCAAGTCAGATCTGCATCTCAGCGTGTCTCTGCTTGCAGGCCGCCTGGTTTCTTTAGTGCGAGTGAATAGGGAGTTGCGGGCGAAGCTATCGCTGTCCTCGGCTTGAGGCGTCCGACTTTCCTGCTGGAGATTCTCTATGGCCGAATCTCTTTTTTCCATTTACATTTAACGGTGCAGCCTATAGCACAGCTGTGCGAATCTCCATCAGTGCTAGAAATGGGCTTTGTGCAAGTGGAGATGTGCACTGTCGCTGTATTTCTTAGGTCCTAGCAGATCTAGCTAGCCTCTACCAGTAGCAGCGAGTTGAGGTCCAGCCCTGCCAGCTGAGCTGCGAATTCCTGCTCAGCGGCTACGGACAGCCCCGCTTCATTCAGCTCGATTTCCTCACGAAGGACTTCCATCCGACCTTCACTTTCAGTGCTGAACATCACGATTTCGTCGTAGTCCACTTCTGTCTTCAGCGGACGTAGGATTGGAGGCGTGACGAAGGCCTTCTTCTTGAGGGCAGAGAGAGGCTGTGGCAGGCCGCGCTGCACGTCATATTTGCCAGCTATCATAAAGCGCACATCACTGTCTGCGTCAATCTTCAGCTTTTCCGCCATTTGAGGGACTGAGGCGGGACAGTCTGGCTGTTTGCACAGGGCGGCTACCACTTGAGCGCACTTGATGCGGTTGTTGGGCACAGGGTCACTGCATGCAGCCATGAAAGGAGCAGCCACCAGTTGGTCGAAAAGTGCGGGGTTGCGACTCAGTCCTTCGCAGATGCGCAGGAACTGCATACGCTTGATGCAGGAACGGTGGTTCGCGTACATGTCAAGTAGCTGGTTAGTCTGAGTCTCTTGCTCTAGACTGTACACAGCACTCAGCACAGCGCCAAGACTATAGGAAGCGGCATCCCTCACTTCATATACATCGTCCTCCGAAAGCGCCATAGCCACAGGCAGCAACGCAACTCCACAGGTTTCAGGCGAGTACAGCGGCACCAAGGCTGCAAGTTGCTTCGCCAACATCTCTTTCAGCCGCCAATTCGCCTTGCTATGCTGCAACACCCTCACTTCCTTCAACAGACTTTCCCTCCCCTTCATCCCCAAGCATCCCACAAAGTCAGCGAAATGCGCAAACGCCGCCAGTCGCACCGCTTCAAGGTCCGAAAAGAAGTCCCTAAAGGTCTGCACCAGTTCCGAATCTGCAAGTTCCGGCCCTAGTATGCGCGCTACTTCGTGCAGGGACGAAGCCATACACTTGCGCACCACCTGTTCATTGTGGTTGGTGAGTTGGTGGTAGGCGTGGCTGAGGTCTGCCCAGTTCTCGCGGCCGAGAGTGAGCAGCACTGCAGGGAAGTTGTAGGCGCACTGCAGTCGGCCGTCTCCGTCGCCTTCTCCGCTGATTGCCACTAGAGATATGAAGAAGTTGACCAGTTCACTTGGGATGTTGGCGCCGGCCAAAGCGGCTATCAGGGGACCGACTTGGGCCATCATTGACACTTTCACCCAGCGGGCAGCGTCCGCCACCAAAGCACAGCCTATCGTGGCTACTTGCTGTTTGAATTCCCCCTCACTCGCCCTCGCCACCTCAGTAATCGAGTCCGCCGCAGCCCTGCGCACTCCATAATTCGGATCCGCCGCCAGTTTGCGGTACACCGGGAACAGCTTATTTTGGAAGCAGGCCTGACTGACCACCAGGCAAATCCGTCCGAGACTCGCAGCCACCGTCTTCCTCAGCTTCGCATTAACTTCATCCGACAGACATATGAACTCCATCACAATGAATTGCTCACATAAATCCTTACCGAAGCTGGCTGCAAGTTGACTGAGTAGGTTTAGTGCAGTGACTTTCACTTCCTCATTTTCGTCGTCGTGAGCCACTCGCAGCACTGTGGTCAGGACGTGGCTTCCGCGGTCTTCTGGGTGCAGCAGAGGAGTCAGTTCCATCAAGGTCCTCACGGCGGCTTGCTGCACTTCTGGGTTGCTGTCGTAGAGTAGCTGGCTGTACAGGGGAATCACGGCGTTCAGCACTAGGTCTTCGGCGTGTCCGTCGCCCAGCAGGAACTCTGTGAGGCGGGGGAGTTGCTGCAGGAAGTCCAGCTTCACTGGGTTTACGTCCTTGACCAGGCGGGAAAGGACATTGGGCAGGAACTCATGTGCGCGGTTGCCTAGTTCCCGAGCAGTCTGGGCGAGTTCTTTCGCGAATTGTCTTCGCTCCGTCACTGTTTCACTGTCCTGAAAGCGGCTGATTTTGAACAGGGCGAAGTCCATCGTGGGATCGCCGGTCTTCTGAGGGAAGTTCCAGGCGCCTGGGCCGTTCAGATCGTCCTGGTCTAAGTAGCTCTTTCTGTCGTCGCCCATAAGAAGCGACAGCAGCGGACTGTCTGCCATTACAGCTGTTGTAGCCTGACTCTGAGTCTTGGGTCCTATCACAAAGACTCAATTAGAGACTTTGGCATAGGCAGTGATGTAAGGGTGAAGTGTCTGTGCTTAGCCTTAGTTAGACATCTACTGCACCCTGAGGCTTGTACATATAGCAG
>Ga0247837_1002337_pt1 | contig 36241 bp, 26 predicted proteins | sample LaCtaG_2_FD_187115 | JGI IMG/M metagenome (GOLD analysis project Ga0247837, IMG submission 187115) | Freshwater microbial communities from meromictic Lake La Cruz, Castile-La Mancha, Spain - LaCruzMarch2015_14.5m | ecosystem: Environmental > Aquatic > Freshwater > Lake | place: Spain: Castile-La...
TTTGCGCCTGAGCGACACTCATAAACATCCTAACTCTCTGAACAGTCTGAGCAGAGATGCATTACTCTATATCGCGACCGACTGAGTCTCTAATCCGCCGTTCTGAACCAAGTTAGAGCCTTTTATCGTAGGATATGTATTTGCACCTCGGAAGTCTTTGGTAATGCACCTAGCAAGGCTAACTGCCATCAACACAGTTCTCCACCAGTACCACCAACTGGTCCTGCATACCTCTACAATGCCTCCACCCTATCGTTAATATATCAGTCAATGTGAATCAAAGCTGCAGTCTACCTCTGCACATTTCCTTACGGTTGCTTCTTTTTACCTGTAGCTCTGAATCTTAGCAGCTGCTTATTCCAGTGATGGAAGGGAAGTGGGTCGCTAAAGCTGAACACGAGCCCAGAAAGTTCTGTGACAAGGAGAGGAAAGAGGCTTTTCGCAATAATACCATAGCGCAGTCCTATGCAATTACAATAAATATACATATAAGAATGGTTAGAGCAGGTCTACGGAGCTCTAACTAAAGGTAGGCCCTGCCTCTCCACGTCAAAGCACCGACATCTCCCATCCCACACATAGTAAGCCCTTCTAGTTTCTGCGTCCAACACAATCTGCGAGCTTTGCACCTTTACCACTCGGGTACCTTGCCTTGGCCCACATCCCAGAGGCGCTGCTTTGCATCTAAAGCGGATTTCATGGAGAAATGGAGTGAGTGGACTACAAGTTCCTCGTATGTGTGATATAGGTAGCAGGCGTGGTAATACGGCAGGGAAAGACCGATAGCTGTGAATGCACTTAAAGCCGGGGTAAAGGCTTCCAATAAGACTGAGCCTTGTCCACAATATATATAAGGTCACGGAATAAGCAGGGGGTTAAGCGGTGCTTTCCTTCCTTCCGACTAGGCAGCGCTTGACCCGCTCGCGCCACTTTCAGATGCAGCACTTCGCAGTCTTTCAAGTACTCCGTCCTATCTATATAGTCCTTCCACTCCCCTGCGAATGCATATACCTTGCTTTCCACTGGATAAGTCCGTGTGAGCACCGAGACTTGAGCATGTCATCCGCTTGTCTACTCTGCCGTCCCACTTTAGCACATCCAGACCCAGTCCTCCGCCGCATACAGCCCTTTCCCTGTGTCTAGAAGCAGCCAGCGACTCCACTTGCGAGCGGAGAGTGACAGGTGCGGACCAGTTTAGACTACTGATGCTGAAAAATTGCTTTAGATTGATTTAAACAATGTATTTTTCTTAGTGAAGCTTTATAATGACCAAAGGCTTCCTTATACTTTTCTTCTTATTATGTGAGACTTAAGTAGCGCAAGTGCTAACATCCACAAGTACACCAATAGGGTTGAGGTAGGAACACACCTCTCTCTGGATACTGAGTGGGCGGTAGCAAGGGACAGCTTCCCAGAGCACACAGAGGCATGCATCTTAGCGCTTTCCTTCTTTAGGCTGCATCATTACTGTTCGAAACTGGCACTGTGTTTGCACATTTAGCGTTTCTACTTAGACGATGGTAATTAATGTTCATTAAAGAAATCCTGGAATGTGACCAAATCCCTCTCAATATCGAAAGTAACCAAATTGCCATTGGAATAGCACACCCAATGCACCTTATTCCCCATCCGCACAGGGGGAATGTTACTAGAGCCCAAGTCTCTATTTCCCAGCTGCAACTTCACTACTGGTTCTAACTCGTTTTTGGATATTTGCCACTTCACGAGTACATCATCATAGGCTGCGATATAGATAGTAGTCTCCACTAGGAAAGCCACAGAGCCATTCATACAACTCTGATGTCCCACAGGAAGGCAGCGGAAGGTCTCAGTCAAGGGATTAAAGGCTTCGAAGGGACTTCCCTTGGAGTGAAAACAGCATAAGTAGAACTCGTTTTGCACCCTACAGGGCGTGAAGCAGGACTTTGGTGCTCTCATGTTTCCGATCCTGCTCCAAGATTTGGTCTTTAGACTGTATTTCTCGCAGGAGGAAAGGGCAGGTGTGACGTTCCCTCCAAACACATAGGCGAAATCTCTGAATTGAGCCATACCCGGCCATTTTCTCCCTACACCCAAACTTCCCACTGTGACTATGTGGCAAGTGTGTAAATTCAACTCAATCGCTGTTGCATCTTCCACCCCTAAGACCAGTCTGTCCTCCACTAAGCAATACATCCAGGTGTCTCCCAGCTCCAGATCTAGCAGAACTTGAGTGGACTGCCCAGTGGAGTAGTTGAGCACTTGCAGGTGTTTGCCGTAGATGCAGGGGAGCAACGGCAGCCAGCCTATATACAGGCACACTTCGCGGCATATATTGAGGCTCAGTCTGAGGAGGGAAGCGCCTCGGATGTGGAGCAGCCAAACCTTCGCTGTTTTAGTGTCGAGGGAAATGGCCATTTGGAAGCATTGGCAGCAGTCCTAAACTCTGGGAAATGCCTGTTCTCATAGAAGAGCCTACCAGTGCCTTTGCAAGGACTCTAATCAGCGCAGGCAGAAGAAGCGCCTGATAGCTCCTTCCGCTGCATAGATAGTGCCATAATAGATGGCTGTGCCTCAAATCACGCTCTACGTCCACCCGCTCTGTCCCTACGCCCAGCGCGCCCTGTACACCTCCGCCTTCAAAGGCTTCCCTCTGTCCATCGAGCACGTAAACCTGGAAAGCAAGGCCAGCTGGTTCCTCGACCTCAACCCCTTTGGCAAAGTCCCCACAGTCAAAGTCCTGCACAGAGGGAAACAGGTCAACCTGTATGAGTCCTTGCAGGTAGCGGAGTACTTCGACACACTCCCCGGACCTGCGCTGTACCCGCTGCAGGCGGATGGACAGCGGTGTCCTTTGATGAAAGCCTTGATTGACTTGCATGTTAGGACAGGGATTGAGCCTGCGACTAACTCACTGTTCCCTTTCTATTTCCGGGAGCCGAGTGCTGAGGAACTGGCGAAGGCGAAGGCTGCGATGCGCGTGCTGAATGACCAGTACTTGGCCTCTGGTGCTTACATCCTCAACTCTGTCATTGGACAAGACGTGCTCACTATGGCAGATGTGATGACTTTTCCCTTTGTTGAGCGGATGGTGGTGTTGAAGGACGGCTGCTTCAAGCAGCTGGTGAATGGGGAAGACTTCGGGAAGCTGTTTGCGTGGTTTGACCGCCTGGCGAGCACAGCCTGGGCGAGAAAACACCTGGCGAATCCGGTGCACCTGAGAAATCTACTGAATATCGCACACACGCCGGCGTACAAAGGCTTGGCCCTGCCACTAAGCAGATACGACTAGTTAGATCTTGAGTTCTGGAGGGAACAGTCGCTAAGCAGCCAGCATAAAGCCAGGGAATGCAACTCAGTAGATGTTCAGTACTTGATCTTCCTGATACATAAACTGCATGCAGTACGGCAGCCTGGGAACTCCCCAGGACTGGCATAGTCCTGAAGGTATCTGAAATGGGTTTTATAGGGGAAAATCCGAATTCGAACTTCATTCACACATAAAGCTACGTCTATTATATACTGTAATAGCCTGTCTTCGCGCTGTGCTTTTTGCCTGTATTCCGTGACAATTGTGACCAAAACCCTAGAGAACTCTATTTTCGTCTGTTCAAGGAAAATAATTGCTCCCTGTTCCCTATCGTTTCCCTCCGACATGTCTCTGGGCTTTGCCGTCCTAATGCATTAGGAACATACCGTAATCTCCCTGCTTTCAAATTAGCCTTTCGCCTATTTGACAGAATTTCCACAGAAGAAGAAGCTGATGTAGAGGTCCGGACGGAATAGCAAGGAGCGGAGGGACTGTCGTACTATCGGGACTGAGCAAGCGCTTTCCCGGGGAGATACAGAACCTTGACGCTCAAATCTTCGCGAAAATCCCGACTTTCGCTATCGAATGCCAAGAAAGCGGAGGCAGATTCATTCCCTCCTGCCTCAGAAGCTGCATAACACGAGATATTGACTATTTAGGGGGTTCTCGGCAAGAACTCGTCTCCGTCTTACTCCGCAATCCGCGTCTTTGTAGTATTTTGCTCTGTCCAGGATTGTCCAGCACCTTAGTCCATCCCACAGGTGCAGGCGTGAGTCCTTCGTTAGCGAGTTGCTTCTTGGCCAAGACCTCCTGCGCCTTCCACAGAACACTGTCTGTGCTTCGGCGGGCTTCATTCCTTTGTTTGAGTTCTAGGAGGGACCCGCTTTTCGGCTGCTCTGCGTCGCGTGGACAGACGTTCGGACTGGGGCATTCGCACTCTTCGATTACGCGCAAAACTAGAGGGTGCAGGCGTCCGATATCATAGTGGCCTTCCATGTTTGTATTACGGAGTCCAGTTAAAAGCAGCTCAACTAGCTACGTTATCAACACTGACACATAAACTATAGCCTGTGCATTTCAACCTCAAAATCATTAGCAACCCACAATGCCTGTTCTAATAGAGAACGACCCACAGGAACGTGACTCTGTGGAGAGGTTTTAGCAAAGGTATATAGAAATTGCAGGGATGCAGTCGTTTGGCACTTGGAACATAGGCGCGTATCGCCTAATTAACTTGTGGCTTTTTGTTTTGTCTATTAATAGGCGATTCAAGCCAATTTGTCAAATCTCAGGGTCTTTTAATATAGTCGTTCCCTTTGCAGATATCAAATATCGCTGCCTGAACTACACCCTTTCTTCAATATTTCGCTAAAAAAGCAATTTAGTTCAGTCCGATTTGCAAAAAAATACAATTTTCTCCCAAAGCCAAAGAACCATCGCTTCCCAGTCTATAACAGAACAAAGCACCTAACTCCAGCAGTATTATTGGCAGTATATAAGTTGTAGGAGTCAGATAGGGCATCCGCATTAGTCTAGCCGGTTAGGATATCTGGTTTTCACCCAGAAGACCCGGGTTCGAGTCCCGGATGCGGAACTTTTTCCATCACGAACTTATTCATACAAACTATGCAGCTAAAGGCGGCCACAGCCTTAGTCAGGCACTGCAAAAGCACACATTGTATTTAGCCCTTCCTTCGGCCATTATGACCAGTTCTGCTTTTTCGGCATTCAGGCTATCGAGAGGTAGAATAACTAATAACACAGGGAAAGTCTCTGGGAAGGTCGAAAAGTCAAGTAGATTAGATGGTAGAGGGTAAAGTGGAAAAAGTTGTGAAGAGTGGAATCGAACCACTGACCTATGGGTTATGATCCCAACGCGCTGCCTCTGCGCCACTTCACATACATTTTGCCCAACTTTAAGACGTAAATACCTCTTTCCTTACCCAAACAGCATCCCTCCTGCAGCAATTAGGCTAGGGAGCAATTGACTATTCTGGCTTGCACTTATTCAGCAGACCTAAGGCCAGACCAATAATCTGCCTTGTAGATACTTCATGCATGCAAAATGCAGAGTTTTATATTTATATTGATGCAGGAATAGCTCAAAATGTGGGAAATCCATTCCCCAGGATTAGTATCCGCATCCATGCTTTGAAAACTCTGTTTTAGGCCTTTTATTATTCTTTTTAAGGGAAAGGATGGTACCTTGACACGTGCAGCAGTGGCTTCCTCTCATATAATTGGCAGAAACAGACTGCAGGTCTCCTGACTATCATATCTTTCCAGTGCGATTAGGTGCGAAGCTAAGGTTGGAGCAGGGCGGTGGTCTGGGTAAAGGGGTGGCTACGACCGCAAAATGGAAGCCGTGAAGGTCTCAACAGTGAAGGACGTGCCAGCTGCGGCTTTCATTGCCGAGTACGCTCAGTACTTGAAGAAGACTGACAAACTCGAGATCCCCGCCTGGGCTGACCTGGTGAAAACAGGCAAAGGCCGCATCCTCGCTCCCTATGACAGCGACTGGCTCTACGTCCGCACTGCGGCTCTGGCTCGCAAGATCTACCTGCGGCCTGGACTGGGCGTGTCTGCGCTGAAGACAATATACGGAGGGTCGCAAGACAACGGCACTCGTCCTGACCACTTCGCCACTGCCTCAGGCAAGATAATCCGCTACTGTCTCAAGCAGCTGCAGAAACTCGGCCTCGTGCAGAGCTTCGAGAAGGGCAGTTCTGAGGAAAAGAAAGGCAGATGGGTCACCAAGATGGGTCAAATCGAACTCAACAGCATCGCTAGACAGATTAAGCAGTAGTCACACCCGCTCCACAGCCTGCATTAGGCGGCAAAACTCTTTAAACTCGATTTCGCCGTCTCCATCCTGATCAGCCTGCCTCACCAGCGCTGTCCACACCTCTTCACTCACTTCCGAACGTGCGTCCAACATCGCTTTCAACTCTCCACTCGATATTTTCCCACTGCCGTCCTTATCAAACAGACTAAAGGCCGCCTCTAGGTTGTTTTGAGACAGCAAAAGCTGATAATCTGTGCTTGCTAGTACGAATTCTGAGTAGTCGATGAAGCCGTTTCCGTCTGCATCGACTCTCGCAAGCACTGAATCGACTGTTTTCTGGGCTTCTTCAAGGGGCATGTGCTGTTTATAGCCTTCTAGCAGCTCTTCTCGACTTAGCCGGCCGTCTCCATTGGAGTCCAGCGACCGAAAGGCCTCTGTCATTTCCTTCTCATACTCCTTGGTCATCAGTCTCGAGGTCATGAAGGTCAGGAAGGCCTCTCGCAGCTTCTGCTCGGCTCTGAAGTCTTTGAGTTGGTTCAGGGAAAGCAGCACTTGTTCAGAAGGAGCGGAGTGGTACACTGCCCGCTTGACCACCCAAGGGTCGGACAGACACTCTGCAGCTGTAAGTCGCTGCTGAGGGTTCATCACCAGCATACGGCGAATTAGAGATTTTGCTTCGTTGGAAATGTTCCGCCAGCTTTCATGTGCGAAGCTGAATTTCCCCACTTTCACTTTCCGCAGTATTTCCTCATCCGTCGACCCTGCGAAAGGCGGAAACCCACTGAGCAGAATAAACAAAATAACTCCACAACTCCACACATCACACTTCTCATTATAGTCCATTTCCAGCACTTCCGGCGCAATGTAGTACGCCGTGCCCAGTCTCTGCCTAAGGCTATTGTCCCCCGAATACAGACACGAAGTACCGAAGTCGATCAACTTGATGGTCAGAGACTGTCCTTCTACAGGCGGAGAGTCGAGGAGTAGGTTTTCGGGCTTAAGGTCGCGGTGCACAATGTGATGTTCGTGGCAGTAGGTGACTGCACTCAGCAGCTGCCGCATGATTTCGGCTGCCAGTACTTCGGAGAGATGGCCTTGCTGGGTGATGAAGTCGAAGAGTTCGCCGCCGGTGCAGAGCTCGGAAACGACGTAGTAGGCTTTGTCGTCTTCGAACATCTCGTAGATACGGATGATGTTCGGGTGGTTGAGCCGGGCGAGAATCTCTACTTCTGCTATGAACTTGGACTTCCCTCCCGACATTTCCGACTTCTTCTTCGATATCACCTTCACAGCCCTCCTCTCCCCAGTTTGCTCATTCTCCGCCAAATACACCTTGCCGAATTGACCACTTCCCAGCTCTCTTAACATCTGGTAGCTCTCCGAGAACGGCTTTTTCAAGAACTGCACAAAGGTTCCGGAGGTAATTTTTAGGTCTTCCACTCTTGTAACTATTGGACTTGGGCTTGACATAGGTTTTCTTTCCGCAAGCAGTGGAGAGACAATGTGTCGATTCGATATACAGCCCATTTCTAAGGAAGTGGGGATATAGGAACTAGCACTGACTTCGTATGGGTAGCCATACAGAGCCTAAAGAGAGAAAGTGGGAAATACAGATTTAGAGCGGGGTGGACTGGTGAAGAAATCATCCTCATAATAGCCTCACACAAATATGCGGACACTATTCGTCTTGGCACTTTTGGTTCTGTCCGCAGCGAGCAGCAGTGTGAAGGCTCGCGACTTTGATGACCGGGACGACACTCGGGACTGGGATGACAGTGACGAAGTGGCGGACAGGGACGATCAGGGTGCGGATTTCGATGATTTCGATGAGGCGGACTGGGACGACTTCGATGATGCAGTAGCCGACTGGGATGACGCTGATGAGACCAGAGATTGGGACGACTCTGATGAAGTTGCAGACTGGGACGACTCTGATGAGGTTAGAGACTGGGACGACTCTGATGAGACAGCCGACTGGGACGACTCTGATGAGGTGAGAGACTGGGACGACTCTGATGAAACAGCGGACTGGGACGACTCTGATGAGGTTAGAGACTGGGACGACTCTGATGAAACCGCGGACTGGGACGACTCCGACGAGACCAGAGACTGGGACGAGTCTGACGAAGTACGAGACTCCGACGAAAGCCACAAGGCCGCCGCTCCTGCCACAGTCCCTGAAGAGCTGTCGCTGTACACTCAAGCTCCTGCCAAGTCGTGGTGGAGTTGGGTGCTTAGCTTCTAAGTCTTAGGTTGGAGAGAAAATGATTAGGACTCTGATTGCGATAGGCTGTCTGGCCACTGCGGTGTGGGGAGCGCAGTATGCAGTGCTGGTGGCTGGGTCGAATGGGTACTGGAACTACCGGCATCAAGCAGACGTATGTCACGCCTACCATGTCCTCATCAACCACGGCTTCGCCCCAGCGAACATCATCCTCTTCTCCTACAATGACGTGCCCACTGCAGCCCTAAATCCATTCCCTGGCACACTTTACAACTTCCCTGGCAATCACTCTGTCAATGTCAACGAAGGCTGTGTCAAGGACTACACCGGGGCAGCTGTGAATGTCACGAACTTCCTCGCGGTTATCACTGGGAATAAGACCGCAGTGCACGGAGGAAACGGAAAAGTGCTGAAAAGTGGTCCGAATGACGACGTTTTCATCAATTTCGTGGACCACGGAGCTCCAGGACTAGTCGCTTTCCCTGACACTTACCTATACGCTGACCAACTGAACTCCTCCTTAACCTACATGCACGAACATAAGATGTACCGGAAACTGGTCTTTTACCTCGAAGCCTGTGAGTCTGGCTCGATGTTCCAAGGCATTTTATCCTCCCGTATAAATGTATATGCAACCACTGCGGCCAATACGTCTGAGTCCTCCTGGGGGACCTATTGTTCTCCAGATAGCGTCATAAAGGGGGTGAATTTGATGACTTGTCTCGGAGACTTATATAGTGTGAATTGGATGCAGAACAGTGATAAGGCGAATTTCGCTACGGAAACGCTGCATGAGCAGTTCATATCAGTCCGCAACTCGACCGATCAAAGCCACGTCAAGCAGTACGGCAACCTGACCATCGCCTCCGACACTCTCAACATGTTCCAAGGCCCGGGAAACGGCACCACTCAGACTACCCCGGACATGCGCACTTCCCACTGGCGTTCCTACGACGTCAAGTTGAGAACTCTATACAGCCTCTTCGTGAGGAATCCGTCAGACGAAAACTCCCTTGCTCTAATATCCGAAATCAACTACCGACAAGACATCACGCAGACTTTCCAGACTATTTCCACTCTTTTGGACCCGACAGGCGCTGAAAACCTGTTCGCGAGTGCAACTGCAGTGCGGAATTTCGACTGCTTGCGGTCCTCGATGGACACGTTTGCACAGCAGTGTGGGTGGCTGCAGGAGTATGGACTGCAGTATGTGAATGTGCTGGTGAATGCTTGTGAAGTGGGGCATTCACTGGCGGAGCTGAATGGAGCCTTCACGCAGGCGTGTCCGGCTCAGCGGCTAAAAGTCGAGTAGGACTAAGCCACTATAGGTATGGCCGCACGGAAATAGCCTAAACTAAGCATAAACAGTGCATTTCCTATGTCCTACTAAACTGTGGCTACTGCTGAATGGAGTCTGCAGAGTGGACCTCCCTTGGCGAGTGCGTGGCCCTGAGAAAGTCTCCATACTGCTAAGTCTGGAAACAGGGCTGGGCGGACCTAGGCCTCCACTCCTATTGCAAAGAAGCCGAATCCGACCTCTACTGCATCAAATGCATTGCGACGGCCTACCTGCCCAGACTATCTACGACCTGGCCTGCACCAATCTCGCAAACAGCGCTGGGACCAGATCTTCCTAGAGGGCAGGACAGTGCACGACTTCAACGAATACAGCAAGCGCTGTATGAACAGTTCTCGGCTGTGACCAACAGAGACTTCCTATACGTCAGCTACACCTGGTATATTGGATAGTGGTGGCTGTCTTTAGTGTGGAGCTCTCGAGTATGCCGCAGGTGAAGGGAGTGGCTAGGGACATATGGAAATGGGAGGGTTTGTGTTTAGGCCCCTGGGAGACGGACAGACGAGAGCGACTTATACACTCTTTATTGACTCGAAAGGGTCGATACCGCAGTGGTGAACTCGACTCAGAAGAAACAGACTCAAAACGTCAGCAAGATGCAGTTATTAGTCCTGAAAATCCTATACTCAGCCTATTGCCTCCAAATATAGTCTGCAAGATCCGCGCTTTCCTAGCTCAATCTTCCTAATTAAACTTCTTCCAGGCATTTGCAGACTGATTTCGTTTTCCTCTCCGCTGCAAAGCCACTCTAACGACCTTCATTCGTTATAGTGGGGAATATACAAAAGTCTCTTTGTGTATAGGCGATTTGGGTGCATAGGCAAAGGCAGGACTGATATATATCGGCTGGGAGAGAGGAGGCGACATACATGTCGAAGCTATGGCTGCCAATAAATGGAGTCTGCAGAGTGGACCTCCTTGGGCGAGTACGTGGAGCGCATCGGCTCTCAGAAGGTCTCCGAGCTGCTAAGTCTGGAAACAGCCACCGAGGGCTGGGAAGACCTAGGCGTCAAGGACGCCGTCCACTCCTACCGCAGAGCCACCGAAACCGGCCTCTACTACATCAAAGGAGTCGGCGATATGGCCTTCCCCCCGCAGACTATATACGAACTGACGCAGGACTACGGTCGCAAGAAGCAATGGGACCAGATGTTCCTGGAAGGCAGGATTGTGCACGTATTCAATGAACACAGCAAAGTGCTGTATGAGCAGTTCTCGGCTCCGTGGCCTGTGAGCAATAGAGATTTCGTGTTTGCGACCTATGCGCAGAGTGCGGCGGACTTGATAGTGTCGGCGGGGTTTAGTGTCGAGCACCCGAGTGTGCCGCCGGTGAAGGGGCCGGTGCGGGCGCATATGGAAATTGGAGGGTTTGTGTTCAGGGCGCTGGGAAATGGACAGACGAGAGTGACTTATACACTCTTTATGGACCCGAAAGGGTCGATTCCGCAGATGGTGGTGAACTCGACTCAGAAGAAACAGACTCAAAACGTCAGCAAGATCCGCGCTTTCCTCACCAAGTCTTCCTAATTAGTTCTTTTCCGGGCAGTTGACTCTGTTCTGGCTTCTCCTGAGTACCAGCAAGGACTATCTCAGGGCAAAAGTTTGAGTAATATATGGAAATCGCAGGGAAAACAGGGGCTTTCCCCCCTTCTAGCAGTGAATCTGCAGCCCAGGTCCTGCGCAGCTTAGACGCCCTGGAGTCCCGCCTCTGCAGCATCTTCTCTGATATCGAGCAGCAGCTGGAGGACTGCGAAAGGACGTCTATTCAGGCTATTCACAAGACAATCGAGGATATTCGTGTGGAAAATGAAGAAAGCATGGAAGCAGTGCAGCTGGACCTAGAACTACTGCGGCAAAGGGTAAAAAGCCAGTCTCTCGCACTAGATTCCGTGCAAATTCTCCAGCCTGAACTCACAGAAGCGATAATTTCCTGCAAAATCAGCCTAAATCCCGTCAAATTGACCAATTTCGTGCTGGAAAACATAGAAAGGACTATAAAACTGCCCTCGACCAGTCTACACCTGCAGGAAAGCGATAACGAAAGAGTGCTATTCGCCCTGTCAGCGAGGGGAGAAGAGGGAATTCCCTTCGCAACAGTGCTGCAGAACGCGCATATAACTGAATCGAGTGAAAGTCAAAGGGAAACCGAGGGGCAAATAGAGGGAGAAACCGAGGAAGAAGAGCCCACGCCTGAAGGGGAGAAGCCAGGCAGGGCTGTGAGACTGTTGGCGGTGACTGTGTGTATGGTGGCTGTGGGCGTGGCCACACGCTTCATGGTGTCTCGCCTAGTACAGAGGTAGAAAGGGGTAAAGAGTGGTGCAAAATGGCTGACGCCCCTGAAACTCAGGAGAAGAAGAAGCGTACCTTCAAGAAGTACACCTACCGGGGCGTCGACCTGGAAGACCTGGTCAAAATGGACCGCGAGAAATTCTACCACCTCCTGGCATGTCGTCAGCGCCGCCGCATGCGTAGGCAAATCACTCCCAAGTACATCAAGTTCTACAAGCGCTGTGTGGACGCTAAGAAAGCCACTGCCTTCGGTGACAAGCCTCAGGCCATAAAGACCCACCTCCGCAACGCCATCGTCTTCCCCGACCTCGTCGGCTCCGTGGTGGGCATCCACTTCGGCAAGGGCTTCACCCAGGTCGAAGTGAAGCCAGACATGATTGGGCACTATTTGGGCGAGTTCGCAGTCACCTACAAGCCTGTCAAGCACGGCAAGCCCGGCATCGGCGCTACCCACTCCTCGCGGTTCATTCCTCTCAAGTAGTAACTAGCTTCTCGCACACAGAAACAGCAGTCAGAACTAACTGCGCCTACTGCTTAGCAGAAATCCGGCCAGCACTCCTCCATCGACACTCTGTCTTTGTAGTCATTGTCCACTTGACTCACAGGGTACCCGACCTCCAGATCTTCTCTGAGCCAGCAGTCACTCATCACAGGCGGACTCACCTTCCGGTGGCGCAGGAGGATCCAGTCGATGGAGGTGAAAAAGGGGTGGACTCGGAGAGAGGAAAGGGGGGGCCGAGCTGCAGGGTTGCGGTCTGTGAGGCGCTGGATGAGGTCTATACTGGCAGGAGAGAGGTGGTTTGGGTATAAGATTGGGGACTGCTGGATCTGGGTGAAGAGTTCGTGGGCGTTGACTGAGAAGAAGGGCGGCTCGCCGACTAGCATTTCGTAGACTAGGATGCCCAGCCCGTATATGTCTGCAGCTTTGCCGGCTATATGCTGTGTGAACATCTCTGGGGCCAAATAGGCGGGAGTGCCTGCGAAGGTCTTTGCCCCTTCTTCTCCCTGTTCCAGTCTCCGTGCAATTCCGAAGTCCGCCAGACGAATGTGCCCCTCTGCATCTAGAAGCACGTTTTCAGGCTTCATGTCCCTGAAAACGATATTCTTAGAGTGAATATACTCCAAAGCCAGTACCAACTCAGCCGCATAGAAACTCGCCTCCTCCTGTGTGAACCGCTCCTTTTCCGATATATGCGCTGCCAGGTCTCCCTTAGGACAGAGCTCCATAATGAATACCAGCGACCTAGGCGTTTGGACAGTGTGGTAAAGGTGGATGATGAATGGATGTTTGAGAGTTTTCATGATTCGGTTTTCCTCAAGTACGTATTTCACCTGTTTTTGCCTGATTATCATACGCTTATTTAGCACTTTCATGGCCAGTTTCACCTCTTCTCCCTTTCGTGTGCATTTATAGACTCTTCCGAAGCTGCCGGCGCCTAACTCTTCCAAGACCCGGAAATCTGAGAAGGAGGGGTTGCCCTTCGGCTCGTATTCCTCACAGTCTTCAAATGCCTTGGTTCGAATTGCCACTGTGTCTCTAAAACTCCCTGTCAGGCAGAACAAGTCCTCCTCAGGGACAGGCTCTGAGGACTGAAAAGTCTCTCGGTTCGCTAGGTGCTCAATTGGACAGTTCTGCTGGCTATAAGCCACTGCAGCCAGTATCCTTTCAGTCCACTCCGCCACCATTTCCTCATGCTTCGCGAAGTACTTCGACTTGTGTTGCGGGGAAACCACTCGAAACCCATGCTTGAAGCTGTACCTGGACTTGAGTACTGCCACGTGCTGCACAGTCGCCAAAGCCACAGAGAAGCAAGGCGGCTTGCGGTCTAAGTACTGCTCTCTGCGACTGTAGCGCGACAGCACTGAATGCTCCATGTCAATCACCAAATAGACTTTGTGTCGAATCAGGTGGGAGGAGTACTGCAGCTCGCCTGCGAAGGGCGGAGGGATGTCGCCGGGGTCGGTTCTGAGCTTCGCTAGTTCGAGTTCGCCTTGGTATTTGGGGAGGAGCTCCAGTACTTCCACAGTGGTGGCGACTTCCAGGGGTATGCGGCCTTTGTTGTCGGGGATGGACATGCTGGCGCCGCTGTCTAAGAGCGCTGCACAGATGTCAGTGTGGCCTTTATAGGCTGCTAAGTGCAAGGCTGTTCCTCGCTTGGTTGTCTTATTAACCTGTATCAACTGATACTCCAACAACTTCCTCACACACTCTCTATGTCCCTGGTACGCCGCCAGCATCAGCGGCGTCCACCCATCACTAGTCTCCTTATTCCCATTCGCCCTCAACTCAATCAACTCCCTCACAAACTCCACATTCCCCTGAAACGCCACATAGTGCAGACAAGTCCACCCCTCCTCATTGCCCACATCAAAGACCGGCTCCATCTCTTCCTCTCCCTGACTCAGCAGGCTTTTAAAGTGCTCCAACTTGCCTTCTCTGCAGGCCTGGATTAGGCGGATAGGGAGACTGGTCCTGGGGTCGTCTGGGAAGGGCTGGTTGGTGAGTACGCCGAGACGTTGGTAGTAGCTTTCGTAGAGCATGGCGGAACGACGGTGCACTACACTGTCGATTTCCAGTCCTATGGTTTCCAGGGATATCTGGGAGCAGTCCTGCAGGCAGTAGACACTCAGAGGCCAGAGGTCGGAAAGGAGCACGCGGATGCCGTGCAGGGAACATGTGAGACGCTGGTTGCAGGGTGCAATAGTGAGTCGAGCGGAGATGGCAGTTTTGAGTTGCAGCACAGTCGAGGCCGACGGGAGACTGAAGCAAGTGGTGAAGCCTTGACCGTATTGGTCCTTCAGTCTGCGGACAATGACTTTCATATATATACTGATTGCCATATGCATCGCCTCTCAGAGTCCCACATCCCTTGCGTCTTTAATACCATAAGAAATGCACTCTCCCGACTTCCGCCGGACAGTAAAGGAGTTCCTGGTCAAGTCGCTGGAGTTCATTCTCTCCTCCCGTGTGCCCAGCCCTGCTGCCGCTCCCTCCACACAGGCCTGCACGTCCTTTCTACAGCTGGCACTGCCGGAGATGTTCGATGTCAGGGGGAAGCAAACTTGCCTGGATGACTTGGAAGTGCCGTTTCGACTGAGACTGGAAATAGTGCGAAGTGTAGAGGGCTGCCACCCCCTCCTCCTCGAAAAGTGGGACTTCACCTTCGACCCCCAAGCCAGATACACAGGCCAAGACAGCTGCGAAACCCTCCTCAAGAAGACCTCCCTGTCCCTGCGCAGTCTCCTCTGCGCCAGTCTGCAGCTCCCAGCCAGTTTCCTATACAGCAGACAGCTGAGTTACGGATTACACATGAATATAGACGGGTTCATGACTTGGCCTACAAGGATGAAGCCGAGGAGTATAAGTTCTTTGCCGGATTTTAGCGTGTTTACGCCTATTGGAGGGCTGATTGTGCATTGTGCCTATCTTCCGAACCCGCCGGACCCGGAAATAGTCCCTCAGTCGCTTGGCTCCCGCCAAAGACTCATATCCATAGAGACTGAAGAAACGAAGGATCTCCCCGACTCAAAGGCACTTTTCGGGAGTTGGAGCGAAACCGAGCAAGACTCCGCCCCCAGCACCGACTCCAACCCGCCTTTCAGCGGGCTTTGCCGAGTGGACCTGGAGAAATCCGCCGCTAGCAGCTGCACCCTCTCCCAGGCCCTATTACCCCACATGGAGCCGCTGCTAGAAGAGCCGAAAGACAGCAATTCGGACTCGGATTTCCCTGGGGAGGACTTGAGTCACAGGAAAGGGTCGGAAGAGAGTGTGCCGGAGGCAGCCCAGGTGGCGGTTTTCGGCTTGCAGTGTACCAAAAGGCCGAAAAAGGGACTTTTTGCGTCTGCGGAGCCGCTCACTGATGGACTCAGTTCCCTGAAACAAGCGTTTTTGGGGCTAAAGAACGCGAAAGAGGAGTTGATAGAGAAGCAGCGCAGGCATTTAGTTAGGAACTAAGAACCGTTCTGCTCTAGAGATAGCCTAATTCCCGCTTTTCTCCTTACCTCTACCTTTCCAGCAGCACAGCAATTTATTGATCCCCTTTTCGAAGCAGTCCCAGCACCCCTTTTTTTCTCTTTTCTTCTCAAGCAAAGGGTCGCTTTCTTCCTCTATCTGGACGATTTGCGGACACAGTGGACACACAGACTCCAGTCGTTCCAAGCACTCCCGGGAGCAGCACAAGTGCTTTCCACACCCTGGATGCGGCAAACGTCCTTTCTCTGACTCACTCTTAACATTTATCGGCAAGTTGCATTGGACACATACCGGGAAATCTTGAGCCTTCAAATACGCAGTCAACTCCGGGGCGATGTCTGTATTGCAGCGGGGACAAATGGGCTGCTGTTTCCCACGACAAGAGAGAGAGAAGCAATAAGGACTGCAGTACATGTGGAGATCTGGCTGGCAGTAGAGTTGGATTGCAGGGGACTGGAGAGTCTTCCTATCAACCGGGTGATTACAGTGTAGGCAGAGGGGACTGGGCAGTATGGCTGGAGCTAGCTTCGGCCGGCCTGGATTAGAAGCCACAGGGATTGGAGCTTGGAAGTCTGCATTAGAAGGAGAGGCTGCAGGAAAGGGAGCATTAGGTGCAGAGGAAGAGGCTACAGGAATGGGCTGGGACGGAGGATTATAGGTAGAAGGTACTTCAGGAGGTGAAAAGGCGGAAGATGTAGGAGGTTGGGGCGGACTGTTATATGGAGAAACCATAGGAGTTGGCGCTGGGACTGGGTAGCCATAGGAAGAAGTCACAGGAATTGGCTCTATTAGAACTGAAGGAACAGGGGCTTGATTAGGATAATCATAAGCGGGAATCTGCTCTTGCGGAGGGAGATTATAGGAAGGATCTACTGCTTGAGCCGGAGAGTCATAGTGAAAGCCCACAGAAATCGGTGTTTGGGCTTGATAGCCATAGGGAAAAGCGGCATTTATAGGAACTTCAGGCGAAGGGTCATAGAAAGAGGCTATTGGAACTGGTACTTGAGGTGGGTTTTCATAGTAAGAAGGCATTGGGTCTTGGAGTGGAGGACTATAGATCGGAGCCACTGCTTGAGGCTGAGATTCATAGCCAGCGGATACAGGAATAGGCGCCTGCAGTAAAGGACCATAGGGTGCGACTTCAGGCCAAGCAGGAGCAGCTGGTGCTTCAATTTGACTAGGGATTGGTTCATACTGCGGCAGGGTGTCCGCGGCCTGGGGCAGCAGTGCGCTTCCCCAGGGACGGTTTCCCGCCCACTCTCTGAGTTGGAGAAAGTCCAATCTGTTCGCTTCATCATACCCCAGCATTGCCATTAGCAGTGTCTTCACTTCAGGAAACTGAATATACTCAATCTTCTGTGCCATCACCTCATCCGTAGGCGTAACCCCGCCCTGAATGAGCGTCGTAGTATCCAACTTCGCAGCCCCAAGGATAGTCAGTCCCAAAGAGTAGACATCCGACTTGAAGGGATTGTGCTGCACCTGCACCTGCCTAGTCGCCATCGCCTGCTTCAGTATAGGACTCAAGTAGTAGGGAGTCCCCACGATATACCCAAATTCACTACTCGAACCTGAAGCCGACCCGAAGTCTCCAATCTTTACCGTCTTTTCCTTGGTCAGGAAGATGTTTTGCGGCTTGATGTCTCTATGCGCCAAACCCTGCGCCTGCAGAAAGGCCAAAGCAGCAATCATCTGGCTGCACAGCGCCAGCAAGTCCGGCTCTGTGAAGGGGAACGTGTGCTGGGCTCTCTGCTGTATGTCCTTCTCCAGGTCCTTTTCACACCACTCAGTCACTATGATGTAGTAGTTCTTCCCCTCGCTCTGCACCCAAAAGCTACTCAGCAGTTTGAGGATGTTGGGGTGGGAGAGGGACAGCATGGTGGCGCACTCCTTTTCCATCTCGGTGTAGTCGGTGCCTTCTCTCCATGGCAGCACCTTAATCGCTGCAATTTGGTCATAGAACATTCCCCGGTACACCGATACATGACTCGCACTATACTTGAGTTCCTGCACAGTGACCACTCGCATCCCCAGCTCCGCCACAATCCCCTCCCTACTCATTTCTACTATCCAACTCTAACAGTTACTAGTCGATCCAAGGTGTGCGCACCAAGTCCTCAGGCCTCACCTTCATCGCACACATCATCATGCCATGCACACTCAAGTACCCCGGACAGTAGAAATACCGGTACTTCGAGTCAAACCGCATATGTCCTTGGTTACAATTCGGACAATGCGGCGGCGCTCCCAGCAACTTCCCATCCGCACAGCGCAGCACCAGTTCCTTCTTTGTGCCTTTCAGCACCATGCCATTGCGCTTGCACACAGCCCTCAAGTCCTCCACTGTCTGCTGGGCGTAGTAGTCGCAGAGTCGCTGGAACTCTGTGAACTGGTCCTTCGTGTAGCCGAGCTCCTCTGCAGTTTGGGTGCAGAGCTTGCGGCCGAGACGCTTGCGGGCGCGCTTGAGAATGCAGCTGGGCGGGTCAGTCTTCATTGCTATATTTGTGAGGAAAGATGGCCATTCGTTGGATAGGGAGCTTTGCATTTGAAGGGAAATAGTGCGGTTTGGACTGATACAAGGGATTTTCAGAAGAAGCTAGGAGTTATAGGGCTAAGAGGAGGGATGTGTGGGAATCGCGGGTGTTTTCAGAAAGGACTGCAGTTTGGTCACTTGTAGGCCTTTTCGGGTGGATTGGAAGGGTTTCGGGGCGGGAAGTGTTATTTTGAGTTTGGTGGGAGTGGACTTAAATCGAATTGCCGAGCGAATGCTGAGTACATGAGCGCCCCACATAACTGCAGAAGCCGGTTCAGTGGCCTGGACCTGCTCCAGTCCCTGGACTGTGCGGGTCTGGCAGGAAGAGCGCAGCAAATGAACTGTTTTCAGCTTGGAAGGCCTGGAAACAGCTCTAAACTTGCTAGTAATTGAGAAGGGTTGGTCCAAGTTGCTGGGTAGGGAGCGGTCAAGGGAGCTTATATGGGTCGGGAAACCTACCGAAGAGTGGGAAAGTGCGGTTTTTGTATGAAAGGCAGGAGTCGAATCCTTCGATTTGAGGCTAAAATAGGTGCCCGAAGCTGCATTAGACAGAAATGTCTGCTCAGAAGTGGCTCTAAACCCTTTGATTCTACTACCTTTTCCCACAGTTTGACAGGATTTCTCAGTCTGTGGCAGGATTTCCCTGTGATTTTCTTGTGATTTCCCCTTCTCAGTGCCGCTTCTTGGTCGTGACATTTCTTTAAAGCCCAAATTGTTAGTTCCAGTAGCCTGTTTCCATATGCCAATAGCTTCGTCTATCCAAGTGGCCGGAATTGAGTTGATATAGAGAGGTTTATATGTAAGCCGCGGATTTCCAACCTTATCGTGAAGTAATGACAAAGTACTAATATGCGACAAGCAGCAGCTAAAGCAGCTCCTCGAGTCCTCCGCAGACCCGAAGTCCCTGCTCTGTCTCAAGGACAAGGAGTCCGACCAGCACTGTCTCTTCTACGCGGTTAAGGCGGATGCGGAGTCTGCGGGCGATGCACTGCTTGAATTGCTGTTGGGAAAAGGCGCGCCTGCGGATTTGAGCGATTCGTTGTCGCAAACAGCACTGTTTTATGCTGCGGTTAAAGGCCACTTTGAGCAGTTGCAGGCCTTGCTGCGGGCGGACCCCGCCCCCAACACCCGCGACGACTACTACCAAACGCCCTTATTCTACGCCTGCAGAGAGGGCCATTCGGAGGTGATCAGGGCGCTTGTGGAGGCGGGAGCGGAGGTGAACGCAGCAGACAGACAGGGCCATACAGCCCTACATTACGCAGCGAGACACGGACATTTGGAGGCTATCAAGGTGATGATTGAGCACGGGGCGGCTATTGAATCCCAGGGCGCATATCGCCTGACCCCTAAGAAGTGGGCGGAGGCAGCAGGCTTCACTGCCATTTCCAGCTACTTTTCCCACCTGGAAGCCGAGCAGAGGGAACTCAAGTCTGCCAAGTCCTTCAAGCGGCTCAAAGCCACCCTGATGAAGTCTGACGCACAGGGCAATAAAGCGCCCCTGACGCCTGCGGAGCTACAGGCCTTTGAGGCTGCGTTCCCTGAGGTCGCCCGGTACTGGCAGTCGGAAGCAGGGCTGAAGGAGCTGGGCGAACTGAATGCAGAGGAGCTGTTGGAGGCGAACCGTCCTTGGGAAAGCCGCGGGAAGACGCTGATTCGGAAGATTTGGAAGATAGTGGGCGCAGAGCTGTTTCACGAGCCTGTGGACCCCATCCGTCTCAACCTCCCTGACTACTTCGACCTTATAAAGGAGCCAATGGACCTGGGAACTATCAAAAAGAAGCTATATGGGAATGTGTACAAGGACGAGGAGTCGCTGGTGAGGGACTTGAAGCTGGTGTTTGAGAACTGCAAGAGGTACAATGAGGGGGATGAGGAGGTGCTGGGGATGTGCAAGCATGTGGAGGACAGCTTGTGGACGCAGGCGGATGGACTGGGGTTGAAGAAGGACGGGTAGTAGGCCTAGTGCTTCTATAAAACAATGGCTGAGGAATACAAGTCCACAGTGCCGCTTGAGCAGCGGCAGAAGGAGACTGCAGACATTCGCTCGATGTACCCTGGCAAACTGCCCATCTTCCTAGAGAAGTTCCGCAAGTCTGCACTGCCGCAAATTGGCAAGTATAAGTGTCTTGCGCCGAGGGACAACAGCATGACCGGCTTCATCCGCGGTCTCCGCAAGAAGTTCAAGCTGGACTCCACTCAAGGCCTCTTCGTATTCGTGGGTGGGCGCGACCTGGTGACCGGGGACACTCTCATCTCAGAGCTGTATGAGCGCAATCGCAGTGAGGACGGCTTTCTGTACCTAGTCTACAATGAACAGCCGGTCTTAGGGAGTAATTAGACCGTAGATGAGGCAGCAGAGGTGTCAGACGATGTCGGGAGGGAGAGTGAACATGGGAGAATATGGACTTAGTGGGTGTTGCAGGAAATGCAGAGAACTGGCTTGCAGGCTATTTCCACTCCTTAGCACCTAGCATTTCCTAAATTGCTACGAATTAGCAGCAATTCCTGCTGTTACGTAGCTGCAATTTGGTCTCATCGCAAATGTGCTGTTCGGATAGGTCCAGTAGGACAGTGTATCGGTATATATCGTTTCTACAAAACAATGGCCGAGGACACAAAGAAGCAGGTAGCCAAAATGCGCTTGCAATACCCTGACAAACTGCCGATTTTTCTATAGAGGTACTGCCATTCCAGACTGCCGCAACTTGGGCCCTACAAGTGCCTTGCGTCATCGAACTGCAGCTTCGCATCCTTATACAGAAGTGTTCGCCGGAAATTCCAGCTCGGCCCCTCCCAAATCCTCCACTTATACGTGAATGGACGCGACCTGGTGACCGGGGACACTCTCATCTCAGAGCTGTATGAGAAGAAGCAGAGTGAAGACGGCTTCCTGCACCTGACCTACGCGCAAATGGAGGATTTTATGGGGTAATTAGGCTAGAAAGGGCATACTGACCGGGAGAGCGGGAATTGCGCAGATGGAAAATGGAAATAAAGCACATAAATGTATGAAATGTTGGAATAACTTGCCGACTTTTATCCGTAGAACTCACAGCAGGTATCAATTCAGATCGTATTCGCAGTTAAATGGCACATCTAGCCGCCGATTCATCAAAATTCGGGTCGATATCCAGGCACAGTCTGTAGAAAAGCTGCTTCATTTGTTAATTCAAACGCAAAATGGCAATCCACATCCACCCAAGTTATACCCGCAATCAGTGAATCAGTCTCTTCGCTAGTTCTATCTACTGCATAGTTTCTATAGAAGCGCTCTACCTTGTGGTAGTGCAGTAGCGTACATAGAGCTTTTATATATAATAGTGGCAGGGCAGTACACGTCCAAGGTGTCGCTGGAGCAGCGGAAGAAGGAGACGGAGAAGATTCGCTTGTTGTATCCTGGCAAAGTGCCCATCTTCCTAGAGAAGCTCCGCAAGTCTGCAATCCTGAAATCCCCAAGCACAAGTGTCTTGCGTCATACTCTCTCCCTACACATAGATACATCCCTCCTGAAGGGTAAGCGCCAAATGCACTTGAACGTAACGAGTCTCACCCACTTCTTCGCATGAAATTACAGCTCGACCCCACCCAAAGCCTCTTCGTATGCGTGAATGGACGCGACCTGGTGACCGGGGACACTCTCATCTCAGAGCTGTATGAGCGCAGTCACAGTGAGGACGGCTTCCTGTACCTAGTCTACGGCAAAGAAAAGGGGTTTGGGGTAATTAGGCCATAGACAGAGACGTCAGGTTTGGTCGATAGGGGAAATATGGATTTCAGCCTATATTCAAAGTGTAGACATAGGCGACTACTGGAGGGAGGGCGATTTAGCTGCACAGGTCCAGCCAGTTTAGCAGCTTTTTGGCGGTAATCTGTAAGAATATAAAGGAAATTCGCTTGATTTTGGCCAAGCGGCTGCATTGAATGGATTTTAAGGGTACTGGTTTTATAGTTCTTTATCGTAATCGTACCTGTAGTAGTCGCTTTCTGCCGATTTTAGCAGATGTACTATTAAAAGCCTCCTACAATCCATTGGTCCGCACACTATATTTTCAGCTACACGAAAATAAGCCAAATATACTCGAAATTCCCCAATTTCAGCCTAAATCGTCATATTACCATAAGAATTTCCCTCTTTCCCTCTAGTTACATCCTCAATTTATTAGTTTCCATCAAGCCCAATAGTGACTTTCTCCTTTTTGGGAACCGGCCTTCCTTAAGCTAAGAAACTGCATGGAATTTCCATACTGTCTATAAGGAAATAGCCAAAATCCAAGCTGAAAAGTGGACAATGCTGTCATAAAAATGCTAAATCTGGACTCGGTGAACCAATTCAGTCCCCAAGTGCTGTATATCAACAGTCCCCGGTCCTTAGAGGCTGTCCGCAGTGAAGGACTTTCGCTTGGAGACTTGGTGTATGCAGAGACAAGGGGAGTGGCGAGGGAAGTGGGGGAAATGAGGGCGAAGCAGTGGAGAAAAAGGTGGGCGGAAGTGAGAGAGGCGAGGAACAGACTGCTAGCGAAGGGGGAAACTGATAGGGAGAAACAGGCAGCAAGATCAGCTCTCCTCTTTGAGTCCGTTTCTCAGTCGATTTCCCAGCTCCGAGCGAAGGAGCGTCTCCGCTTATCCCGGCTCCACGCAGCTCGCCAGCGACTTCTCCCCTTACCCTCACCCACCCCCTTCCAACCCTCTTCAAAGCCCACTCCCACCTCTGTGCGGTCTGTGCAAAGCAAGGGAAAGGCCAAAGCCGGACTAGTGACGTCTGAGCCGCAAGCTGTTGCTAGGTTTGAACTAGTCGAAAGGCCTGCAAACCCTGTGGAACTAAGCGACTCCCTGCCTGCCACCATTCGCAGAGTCCAGCGACTAATAGCTGCCCGAGAGGAAGAGAAAAGACGCTCAATTGAGCCCGCCACTCCCTCAGAAGCCTCTCCCCAGCCCAGTCCCGCCCTCTACAGCCTCAACTCCTCGGCCAAAGTCACCTCCGTTTCTCCCTCTTGTGACTCTGAGAGCAGAGAAAGGCGCCATTTCCGTGTTCTTCAGTCCTTGGACAGCAGTCGAAAAGCGAAATTGCAAGAAAAACGACTCTTGTGGCAGCGAAAACTCGCGAAAGTCAGAGAAACGCAGGCAGACCAGCTGGTTTCCAGCGAAACTCGCAGGGTGGAGCAGGAGTTGACGCATATTCGGGCTCAAAGTCGCTTCGAAGCCGCTTTTACCCAGAAAGATGCACAGATTCAGCAGACTTTGGCACTAGATTGGCAGCGCCAGCAGCAATCCCGCCTCCGCAGAGCTCACTTCGAAGACAAAAACAGCAAAAAAGCGGCTCAACTCGAAACAAATTTAAGAGAACTGGAGCTAAGGACTCAGGAAAAGCGGGAATTCCTGCTAAACCAGAGGCGAACCAGGCTGAAAATGCGTGAAAAGCAGCGAGTAAACCGCAGTCTGGAAGCCGCACAGCTCCACCTCCTCCAAGAGCAGCAAAGCCAAGCCCTGGAGCACATCACCGCCGAAGCAGTCCAGTACCAAGTCTGGAAAAGCAGCAAAGACCAGGAACTACAGGAGAAGCAGCGGCTTAGGAAGCAGCTGGAGGCGGAAAAGTGGGAGTTGAGTGAGAGTTTGGAGAGACAGAGGGTGCAGAGACAGAGGAGTTTGCGTAAAGGCTGGGACTCCATTTCCCCCAGTCCTGCGCTCCTGTCTAGACAGGGACAGACGCCGTCTCCTGGTCCTCTGCCTGTCTAGTAGTACAGTTATTTACTTGAGGGAGTTGTGTGGGAGAAGGAAATATGAAAGCTGGTCTTTTGGCACTGTGGCCGCTGGCTCTGGCCTTCTCAGGGGTGGACGTTTCCAGTCCTGTGGACACCTGGAGCTGCATCAAAAGCTCGGGCTACGACTTCGCCATCATCCGCGGCTACCAAAGCTTCGGCGCAGTAGACCCCAACGCAGCCCGCACCATCGCCAACGCCAAAGCCGCCGGCATAGAGTACGTAGACACCTACTTCTTCCCCTGTGTGCCCTGCGGCAACCCTGCAGGCCAGGCCACTACCTTCTGGCAGGCACTGGGAGGGAAGTTTGGGATGGTGTGGCTGGACATTGAAGTGGCGCAGTGGACTGGCAGTGCGCAGGAGAACCAGAACTTCATAGTGGGACTGGCGGAGGCGCTGGCTGCGCAGGGGGCGAGTATTGGCGTGTACACCAATTTGTACAATTGGGGCACTATTGTGGGCGCTGGCTGGAGCGGGATGGCCAAATACCCGCTTTTCTACGCCCATTACGATGACAACCCCAGTTTCAGCGACTTCGAAGCCTTCGGAGGGTGGGCGAAGCCAGCGATCAAGCAGTACAACGGGAACGTGGAGCTGTGCAGTGCCAACGTGGACCTGGACTGGTACCCTAACTAGTCTCAGTTAGTCCCTTTCAGGCAAAATTGACCTTTTGAGGGAACACTGCTGGGCAGAGACCTGATTTGAGCGAGGAAAACTGCACATTTCCATACAAATAGCGACTTAGGACAAACGAACTGGCAGGAAAAGGAGCGAAATGTGCTTTGTTTTTGCAAATATCGCAATTCAATTTATCGTCCTTTCCTCAATTTAGCTTCTCTAACGACGCTTTCGCGATTTCCTTTCAGGTAGATCTTTGCTGCCTGCTTGGGAGCCAGGGAAAAGAGAGATTTGGGACTTAGGGCTGGAGACGTAAATAATATGAAGCGTTGCCTTGCCCTTTGGGCGATATTGCCGCTGGCTTTTGCCTTCTCAGGCGTGGACGTTTCAAGCGCTGTGGACACGTGGAGCTGTCTGAAGACCAAGGGCTACGACTTCGCTATCATCCGCGGCTACCAAAGCAACGGCGCAGTGGACCCCAATGCAGCCAGGACCATCGCCAATGCCAAGGCTGCGAAGATTGATTATGTGGACACCTACTTCTTCCCTTGTGTGCCCTGCGGCAACCCTGCAGGCCAGGCCACTACCTTCTGGAATGAATTAGGAGGGAAGTTTGGGACGGTGTGGCTGGACATAGAAGTCTTCCACTGGTCTAGCAACCACGAAGACAACCAAAAGTTTATTTCCACGCTGGCAGACACTCTGGCTGCGAAAGGAGCAAAAATCGGCATTTACACGAACCTGTACAACTGGGGCTCCATCGTGGGGTCGGGCTGGAGTGCTATGTCCAAGTACCCACTGTGGTACGCTCACTATGATAACAGCCCCAGTTTCAGCGACTTCGAAGCCTTCGGAGGGTGGAAAAAGCCAGCAATCAAGCAGTACAACGGCAGTTCCGACGTCTGCGGGACCAGCGTGGACCTAGACTGGTACCCTAACTAGTTCACGCAGTTAGTCCTTCTATTCGGATATTGACCTTTGAGGAAAGCATGCAATAAGGCAGTGGCAGAGACCTAATTGGAACTGATAATGCAGATAGAAACCCTAGTGACAAAATGCTGATTTTCTGAGGAAATAGTGAATTTCTCCACGCCATTTATCGTCTTTTCTCCTCAATTCAGCTGAACTAAGGGCACTTTCCTTAGGTAGATCTCTGTTCCCTACTTGGATCCAGGGAAAAGCTGAGATTTGTGGTTTGTGGGAGATGTAAATGAAACGCTGCTATGTCTTTTTGGCGATACTGCCTCTGTCTTTTGCCTTCTCAGACGTGCTGGGGACACATGGAGCGGTCTGAAGAGCAAAGGCTACGTACCAAGTCGAAAGCACAGTGAACCCACTGCAGCCAGGACTGGTCTAGCAACCACAAAGACAACTAGAAGTTCATTTCCACGCTCGCAGACACTTTGGCTGAGAAAGGAGCCAAAATCGGCATTTACACGAACCTGTACAACTGGAGCTCCATCGCGGGGTCTGGCTGGAGTGCTATGTCCAAGTACCCACTGCGGTACGCTCACTATGATAACAGCTCGATTTCAGCGATTTGCAAGGTTTCGAAGGGTGGAAGCAGCCCTCCATCCAGCCTTACAAAGCCAATTTCAATGCCTGCGAAGTCAACGTCGACCTGAACTGGTACCCCAACTAGTCGGCCCAGTTAATGGCTCTTCTGGTCTTAAATGGTATCTTTGGAAGGCCAAGCAGCTGGGAAAAGGATCAAGCAGGGCAGGTGGACGGAGGAGGAGCAGCGGGTCTTTGCGAGCGCCGTGCAAATCTACGGAAAGCGGTGGAAGAAGCTCGAGCAAGTAATGGGCACGCGCACTTCCACGCAGTGCCGCTCACACGGCCAAAAGTACTTCCTCAAGCTCAAGCGCGAGCAAAGCAAGTCCCAGAGCGCCGCAGAAAGCGCTAACTCCGACGACTTCCAGCTAGAAGACGACCCCGAAAGCGAAGTCCCCGCGGAAGAGACAGGCGAGGAGCAGGCGGATTTAGAGGAAATGGACAATAATCAGCTGCGGGGGCACTTGGAGAAGCTGATACAGGTGAATGTGCGGCTGACGAAGGAGATACAGAGACTGAGACTCAGGCATTCTGAGCCGGGGGGTGCGCAGCTTGCGAAGCGCACTTGCACTGCGGCCTTTCCGGCCAAGACCACTGAAGTTAAAGTCATCTTCAGCGCTTCTGAGTCTTTTCCCTAAGCTAAAACCTCTTCAATCAATGGAAGAAGCTTTAGAGCGGCTGCAGGGACAGTTGACGCTCCTATATCGCCGTGCACTGACTCGCATTTACTTCTTTGCGCAGGTGTGTAAGGCCTATGAATCAGTGCTATTTCGTCCTTTGGAAGGCCGATTACAGCCTGTGAAGCCGAAGGCTGCTCCGGACAGGAAAGCAACGGTCCAAAGGGCAGAAGAGACAAGTGAACTAGATGAAAGGGTGGAGGCGGCTCTCCAGAAGGCAGCAAAGGTGTGGCAAGGCCGAGAGCCCAGGCCCAAACCCCCTGCTCCCCGGGCCCCGCCTGCAGCTGCGCCCAAACTACCTGAAGTCCAGCCTGTCCTCAGCCGCATACAAATCTTCATAGACCCTGAAGCCTTTCAGAGACTAAGAAGTATGAAGAAAGCCTGGAGACAGCACAGACTGAAGCTGCAAAGCCGCATTTCCCAAGCCAGTGAAGCCTCCAACCAAGCCCAAAGCTCCTTCCTAGCCCGGCTCAGCGCTTTGCGGCCTGTCCCCACCCCGCCCACACTGGTGGCCCAGGCTTTGGCCGAGCACCAACTCACAGAAGAAATACGCAACATTGTCCTGGACTCAGATGTATCGAAGATGCTGGCTACTACGAGGCGCAATAAGGGGGAATGGACACTTGAGGACTGTATACAGCTGGTCACTGTCAGTGAACTGGGAGAGTGGCTGGACACACAAATTGGACAGCTCAGGGAAGCGCAGGCGGGCAGGAAAGTGGAGGAAGTTATGCGCATTTGGGCCAATTTGAGGGTAGGTCAGGGTAGAAGACTCTCTTTGGAGCCGCAGCAGGCTCTCTTGACCAGGCTGAAAGGACACAAATCGAGTGCAGATATAGGGAAACTGCTGGGCTGCTATGCAGCCTGGGCGCAGTTCCGCCTGCAGGAAGAGGTCTGTTCCTCCACAGAGTCCCTGCCGCCCGCCACTTCCCTAGCCACGCTACGTCTCCTGCACAGTCTGGTAGTGAAGCACGGCGCTATGCTGCTAACTGCCTCCTTAGTCTAGTGTTTTTACAGTGCTCCCGCGACTCTCCGGTCTTTCTGTCTCTTGTAGTACTCCTCGACGACCTTGGAGTGCCGGTCGTACCCGCCACTGGCTTGGAAGTCGCTGATAAGTCCGCTGGTGATTTCGCTGAGTCTGCGAATTTGCCAATGCTGCAAGGCCCTGGAAGCGCCCTCTTCTGCCTTTAGATTGGCAGCTTTGGGCGACTTCAACTGCCTCAGTTGCTGTTGAGAGAGGTTAGTGGGGATAGCCGCTTTAGACTTGTGCTGGAACCTGCTTCTTTCCTTTAGAATGAAGCGGTTCAAGTCGCTCATACTTTGGAAGCTGCCTGCTTGAGCCTCCAAATTGCGCTTAGATGCAGGCGGAGTCTGCACCGGCTTAAAGGTATCCCCCAGCTCTACCTCCGCCCTGCGGTATTTCCGAATTTCACTGAGCAATTCCTCTTCTTCGCTCTGATGCCAGTTTTTCTCCTCACTAAAAGACCCTGTCAAGAAGGTTTCCGCCTTGGGTCGACTGCTTCGCTCGGCCAAAGCTTTCTTCCGCATCTCATATTGACTGCTGGTTTTCCAAGTCACGAGGGACTCTGGAGGGTTTGTGAGGGCTTGGCGACTGGTTTCCAGGAGTTGCAAGGACCCGGACATGTTCATGCAAGCGGACTTCCAGAGAGGACTGAGGGACTGCTGCACTAAGGAGCAGTCCAACAGCACAGTTTCCAGTCTACGGAGGTGTGGCTTGGCTCTGTGAGAGGGCAGGGACAGGGTGGACTGGTGCACAGGTAGAGAGGAGCTGTGAGTCAGGGAAACTGCAGGGAAGAAGCGGGCTAGTTTGGAGTGGGGGTGGAAAGAGCGGCGCTCCATAGCTATTACAGGCAGTGCTCAAATGCTTATTACTACAGTGGAAAAGCGGCTTATGGGGGAGTTAGGGGACATATCAGTTATGACGGGGTATTATGAGGCTAGGTGCAGATAGGGAGATTTGCATTTATTGGAATAGTGACATAAGAGTAGTATAGTTATGCAGACTTAGACTGCTGATTTATCACTATTCACTCTTGCAAAAGAAATACCAGAAATTGTCGAATCTCTATGAGAAAATAGCGAAATTGTGAGTAAAAAGGGAAATTCCTGCAAGTGTCCCCCGCCATTACGTATTTTCACAATGTAAAGTAGGCCTAAGGGCTGCCAACAAGCTCGAAGCCAGTAATTTACTTCGTTCTCTAAGCAGATTCTACCTATCTATAAAGACCTATTGGAACTTTATGCTGTTTTCACCACTATACGACTCAAATTACAGACCAAGTGAATGACAATAAAGAGGCACTATGATAATAAACAGCCACAGCTATACATTAGACCCTACTTCTGGCTAGCGCTGTAGTCTTATCAACGCCTTACTGACAGATAAGCAGGCTGAAATCGCAGTGCAATTGTGACTTTGCCCTTTTCCTTTGTAGAATCTTTACTTCCAAAGTGCTTAAACTTGCGGTTCTAGTCAGCTTTCCTGCCTATTAAGCTGCTATTAGTATAAATCTCTAAGCCTGTATTGCCACTATTAGCTTCTTTCCGGACTTATAATAGATCCAGCATGAGTCGCGAGAACATCCTAGCCGACCTGCATCATTACTCCATCCAAATCCAAGAATTAACCCTCAGCACAGCCTGTCTTTCCCAGTACCGCGGGTCCTACTCCGGCCTAGAAGCCACCATCCAAGTGCTGCACTACCAAGAGGGCCTGGACTACACATGGCTACAGCAAGAATGTGAAGTTATGAAGAATCTCTCCCACCCCAATATACTCAAACTGTTGAGTTGCTTTTGGCTGCAGAAGGAGGGGAGGCACTACTATGTGATGGCGACGGAGTGGTGTGCCAAGGACTTGGAGAGGGACATTTGGCAGAGGACTGAGAATAGATATCCCTATTCGGAGGCGGAATTGCTATCGATTTGCTGCCAAATGATAGACGCACTGGCCTACATGCAGCTGCAAAACCTTGCACATCGCAACATCAAGCCTGCTAACATATACCTATCCACTATGAAGATCATCAAATTGGGCGACTTTAACTCGTCCTCAAGGATATCCCAGGCCTGCGATAGCCTAGTAGGCACACCCTACTACTTCAGTCCCATTTTGAAGGAAACTCTGCTAGGGCAGTCCTTCGCCCAGCATAATCTATTCAAGTCGGATGTCTACTCTCTGGGAGTTACTTTTCTCGAGACTGCGAATCTGGGCACATCGGAGATATTCAAGCGACAGGTGACTGATGAGGAAGTGATGCAGGAAATAGAGGGAATTGGGTACTCGGATGAGGTGAAAGAACTGCTCAGGGCGATGCTGGGGTTTGAGGAAAGCAGTAGATTGGACTTTGTGCAGCTGTGGGAGTGGGTGTGTACTAGGTCTTGGGGAATTCCGTTGCCACGAGAAACACCCTCTGTATTGGAATTGCCTGATGAGGGAGTGAATATGCAAGCGGCTTTGAATCCGCAAGGATCTACGTGGCCTCAAAGCGAATGGAGTGGAGGCTCTGTAGAGCTCCCGCTGCCATATATAGAGCAGGCTCCCGGCTATATGCCTGATTTTCAGTCCCAAGACCCGTCTCTGTCTCCTACCCTAGCCCAAAACCCTGCCAATCCTCCAGCGCCTCCCCCTCTTACCCAGCCACGTGCAATATACAGCTTCACTTTACCAGTCTTTAGGATGCCAATCGTCCCCTCTGATACCTCCGAAATAATCCTGGACAATCCAGACCCTCAGTCCTGTCTAGAGTGCGGAGCAGCAGTGGATACGACTAATCTCGCAGGGTCAGCTGTGCAGCTCTTCTGCAGACCTGAGTCGGACATGTACTGCAGTGGATACTGCTTTGTGAAGTCTATTCGAGCTAGACAGCCGCCTACTTGTCCAGCTTGCAGCCAAGGATTAGACCCAGTGCAGATTGGGGAGTTCCAGGGAATGAGCAAAATGTACCCAGTGTGTCAAGGCTGCTCCGGTCTAATAAACGCCACAGGAGCTCAGCGGACTGCATTACCGCACTTTACATGTGGACTGGCGGAACATGTGTGCTGTACGCTGCAGTGCATGGAGCGCTTTGATGGGAGATGTCCTGTGTGTGTAGGGGCAGTGCAGGAGCAGTTGCTACCCACTCCTCCTGTAGTGAATGGTGGCTTTTGCCGTAGACTGCTGGCTTGTGTCTGTGGGAGAAGACACGGGGTTGAAGAGTAAAGCAGCTCATTGTTCACTGGTAACAAACGTCTATTACAGTATAATTCTCCTTTAGGTGCCAATAGCCTATTTGTCCTGCCCTTGGGAGGGAGAAATGGTCAGGAGTGCTTTGAAAGAGAATGTAGTTGTGATTTTGCGAGGAAATGTATGATATCGGGGCAGTACATAAAACAGATCTATTTGGATCAAATTTTCAAGGAATCAATGAACATTTCCGATTATTAGGCGGCTTTTGAAAGTTTAGTAACCGAAATTGCAGTCAGTGCCTAAATCAGGCGATTTTCTTCAAATTTTCAAGCAAATTCACATCTGTCTGGGTTATTTCTACCCTAAACAGGCCGATTTCCGAAGTTTCTGTTGATTTCGAGTAAAAGCCGCACCTAAACCTAACTCCTTTTGCAAATTACCCTGCCATTTCTCCTACTTCGCCAATAATAGTAGAAAACAGGCATGAGTCGCGAAGGCATCCTGCAAGAGCTAAGCGCCTACTCCGTCTCAGTGCAAGAGCTGAAGTACAGCGCCGCCCACGTCTCTGTGTACCGCGGCCTGTTCGCCTCCACCGTAGCGGCTGTGAAGGTACTGCCGTGGCAGGAGGGCACCGATTACACTGGACTGGAGAAGGAGTGCAGTACTATGCTGGCGCTGACGCATCCCAATATACTCAAACTGCTGAGTTGCTTTTGGGTGCAGAGGGAGGGGAAGAGCCACTATGTCATTGTGACTGAGTGGTGTGAAAAGGACTTGGAGAAGGACATACAGCAGAGGGCCCAGCACACTTTTCCCTTCACAGAGAAGGACCTGCTGGCTATTTGCTGCCAAACAATCGACGCTTTGGCCTTTATGCAGGCGCAGGGTCTGGCCCACAGAGACCTCAAGCCGCAAAATATCTTCCTGACCAGCAGCAAATCCATCAAAATCGGCGACTTCGGCTCGGCTGCCGGGACTAGTTACGAATTCGGAGACATCGTGGGCACTCCCTACTACCTGAGTCCTATCCTCAAGGAGGCCTTGGCGACTAGCCAGGTGCAGGTGCAGCACGACCCTTTCAAGTCGGATGTCTACTCCCTGGGGCTTACGATCCTTGGGGCGGCCAAGCTGGGCGTTTCAGTGAAACTCATGAGGCCAGTGAAGGACGAGGAAATGGGGGAGGAAATCGCCAGCATTCCATTTTCAGAGGAAGTGAAGTCACTGCTAAGGGCAATGCTAGGGCGCGAGGAGAGCAACCGGTGGAACTTCCTCCAGCTCAGGGAGTGGGCGAGCACTCGTTCCTGGGGAACTGAGTACTTCTCCAGCCTCGAACAGACCCTTATCCAGCGGTTCTCGCCTATTCCTGCAGGGCCGGACCAGACCACTCAGGTGCACCGCTACTCCCAGCAGACTGGGGACACTGATAGAGTCCAGCCCGCCAGTGAGCCTGACTACTCTCCGTCCAGACTTTCTACTCACTTCCCCAGTCCTCAACAAGAGTCACTAGGTCTGTACCAGCCTCCTGCGCTGCAAGAAATCCCTGCTGTAGTTCCCTCTTACACCCCTCCCCAAGTCTTCCCCGTCAGTCCTCCTGTAACTCCCATGCCTCATCCCTACGCAATTCCTTCTAATGAAGGAAGTGAAGCACCCTACCAAACGCCGCAGCCTGTCGAGACTGAATATCAAGGTTACTCCTATCAAGCGGTAGGAGAGACAGCAGTGGATCCTACGGAGTCCTCAGGCCTGGGATCCTGTATGCAGTGTGGACGGGTAGTGACTGAGGAGGATGGCTCCCTGGTGCAGCTACTCTGCAGGCCAGATCACATGTATTGCAGTCATTTCTGCTTCTTCAAGTCTGTGACCAGCCGGTCCTTCTGCTGTCCTAGCTGTGGACAGGAAATCCACCCCCATTTGCTACGCTCTCTGAAAGAGGTCAGTGACCAATTCCCTGCCTGTCTTGTCTGCGCCCAGAGAATCGACCTGCCCAACCCCACAGTGCGAGCAGCACTGCCCCGCCCTGTGTGCCGCACTCACCCAAAACACATCTGCTGCTCTGAGCAATGCAGTGAGCAATTGAAAGGCATTTGTCCCCTGTGCTCTATGCCCATAGAAAGAAACCCGGTTCAGGCTCCACTACTGCAAGAGAGAGCTCCGAGAAGGTCCTGGTTCGCTCGTTTTCTGATGTGTCAGTGGGAGTAAAACGCAACTTACCAGCTAATTAGTGTGATGGCGGCTTATTAAGACTGGAAAACGACTCTTTTTGCAGATTTCCATTATCATAGTGTCCTGGAAATCTCTGTAGAGTCCTCTAAGAATAGAGCGAAAGTGGGGGATTACATAGCTAGGAGCAGCCTGCAGTAATTTGCAAATATACCAAATAGAGCTCTAGTTACAGCATTATTGCTCAAAATGTCCATTTTAACTGCAGGAAACAGAGACTTTCCCTCCTAATGTATCTATTTGACCGAATTATAGCTCATTCTCGTTGCTGGCAGATTGAAGCCCTGCAAGAAAGCAGGTCTCAAGTCCAGCTCTAAGCAGCCAGACGGCACTCCCTGTCCCATCTGTTCCAAGCTGACCAAGAACCAACTCGGCCTCTCTCGCCACCTGCGCAGGTCCCACCCAGACCCCTCCCAAGACCCACCCAGCGACTCCGACACCAAGCCTGACTCTTCCTCCAGTGAGCGACTAGAAGCCACCAAGCGAATGATGACAAGTTTGGCCAGTGGGACGGAGGTGGTAGGCCAGGTGGAGGGCGGGGTGATGTGTGGAGTATGTCTTTTGCAAGTGGAGAAGGCGGCTTATGGAGGGCATTTGGGGGCGCATGTGGAGGCTGCGAAGCTGCAGTATGCCTATTTGGGGGAGGTGTTGGAGCGCACTGCTGCAAGTGTCAGGAGTCTTACTGGTCAGTTTCATTAGTGCGCACTAATGGTCTCTATACTGGGAAAGGCTTGAAATCTTGATTTGATAGTTGCTTTGTTACTCGCTCAGTGGTGCTAAACCCCTAGATATGTCGGAAACGACAGTGTCGACCTACACCACCAGCTGGCCTGTGTACTCCCTGTCCTGCGCCGCCCAGTCTCCCTTCCGTCTCTCTCTCGGATCCTTCGTGGAGGAGCCCAGTAACAAGGTCGAAGTGGTGCAACTCAATGAGTCCTCGCACCGATTTGACCTCATTGCGACCTTCGACCAAGTCTTCCCACCCACTAAAGTCCTGTGGATGCCTGAGAACAGGGAACTGCTAGCCACTGCTAGTGACTGCTTACGGCTGTATGAGACCAGTCCGAGACCAGGGCTGAAGACGGAATTGCCGACTGTGAGAGATTGGAAGCTGAGTGCGCCGCTGACGTCGATGGACTGGAATCGGGTGGATAGCAGACTGATAGCGACTTCCTGCATTGACACGACTTGCACTGTGTGGGATGTGCTCAGTGAAAGTGTGGTGGTGCAGTTCGTCACCCACGAAAACGAAGTCTACGATATCGCCTGGGCAGAAGGAGTGGACTGCTTCGCCACTGTCAGTGCAGACGGCTCCGCCAAGCGCTTCGACCTGAGAGACCCCGGCACAGGCCTCACTCTCTACGAGAGCGTCAGTGCGTACGCTCCTCTGCTGCGTGTGGCCTGGAACTACCTCAACCCTGTGTATTTGGCAGTGCTAGCGATGGATTCAGGCGGCATACTGGTTCTAGACGCCCGCGGGCCCCCTACACCTGTCTATGAGCTAATGGGGCATAACAGTATCAATGCGTTGGCGTGGGCGCCCAGTGCGGCTGATCAGGTGTGCACTGTGGGAGACGACTGCCAGGCTCTTATTTGGACTATAGGAGGAGAAAAGCCGGTGAATAGGGTTGCTTATGTGGCTGCGGCGGAAATCCCGGCTGTGCAATGGACACAGCAAGACTGGATCGCGGTGGCAGTGAACAACACAGTTCAGACGGCCAAAGTGGCTACTAGTGCTTAGTGCTAAGTGCAGGTCTGTAGACTAGGTACAGGAACTGTCCCGTCAGTCCCAGGCCTAACAGTGTCCAGCTAGTCTTCAACCATATCGGCATCGCATCCGTCGTCAGTTCCTCAATGTTCTTCACCACAATCAGCCACTCTATCGCCAGCGCAAAGACTCCAAGCCAGCAAAACGGTCCTATCTTCGCCCCAGCATACAAGTACTCATAGTACTCTCGGGTCAATATCGCAGCCACACAGGCCCAATAGGACACTCGGGCCAGTAGCAGCCAGTGGTCTGAAGGGATCCACAGGGCTGTTTTCAGGTAGAAGTTGCTGAGGTCCACAAGGTTAAAGAAGGCTGCGTAGACAATGACGCCGAGGTAGTTCCTTGGGGAGGAGAGAAGGTCCCAGCGGTACGTCTGCCACGAGAAAGGGATCAGCTGCACTGCAGACCTCGACAGTACACTAAATCTCCCTGTGGAAGGACGTATGTCCTGTCCTACTCCCCAGTGGTATTGCCTCAGTTCGAAATACCGACAGGTCAAATAGCCTAAGTAGATGCCTCCTCCGTTGCAGATGAGGACGTCGAGGAGCAGAGAGTCCCACCAGCACTCCCAGAAGTTGGGCAGTTGGTGGCGGAGCGAGATTTCCATGAATTCGAAGAAGAGGCTGAGGACCCAGCACAGCTTTACGTCTCTCACTATTAGCATTTTAGTCCACCAGCCAAGCAAATGAGCCAGCATGTACACGTCTATAACACAGGATTGAATATTGAAGATCGGAGAATCAGGGTGGTCAGGAGTCAATATGCTGCAGTCATCAGCATAATTCCGCTCCGGCAACGGCACTCCAAGGCTAGAGTCAAAGATAGCAAACAGACTTCTGGCTCTGGAAGCGGTCTGAAAGGCGATAAATACCAGAAAGGCAGTGTAGCACATTGCGAGGCCTTCAAGCGCTCGCCAGAAGACAGGGTGAGGCCGGGACATGTAGAGACTGTCGGGGAGGTGCACAGCACTGCAGAAAAGGAAGACTAGGCCAGCTGCCACTACGCC
>Ga0247837_1002338_pt1 | contig 36238 bp, 24 predicted proteins | sample LaCtaG_2_FD_187115 | JGI IMG/M metagenome (GOLD analysis project Ga0247837, IMG submission 187115) | Freshwater microbial communities from meromictic Lake La Cruz, Castile-La Mancha, Spain - LaCruzMarch2015_14.5m | ecosystem: Environmental > Aquatic > Freshwater > Lake | place: Spain: Castile-La...
ACGACTACCTTTTTTGCATCGAGGAGAAAGACCTGCACGAACCGGACAAGCTGCACATCGAGCGGTTGCTGCGGCGCGAACTCTCCGAGATCTTCTATGGCTGCAATCTGGGGCGCGATCTGGAGTTTGGCGGTTGATGGGTGGGCCGCAAAGGTCTGAATGTCGTTCGGCACCTCAAGGTCGGCACTTGGCGCGCGGGCGGAACGGCGGCCGAAGCGGTACCCCGGATCCCGTCGTCCCGGCAGGATGCCGGGACCCAGTGCCAAGGACGGTAACCCGCAAGCGGCAATCACCCCGAGTGGGACCCTCGTCCTCCCTGGTCCTGGATCCGAGATCCTATCGGACGAACGACTGACCGGAGCAAGCGAATCGCGCGTATCATTTTTGCCGTGTCGGACCGGCGCATGGTTCTGCTGCACGGATTCATCAAGAAATCCCAGAAGACCCCCGCCAGATCAACTCCACCAGCGGATATTCCCAGGTCTCCACCCTGCAGGTGTCGCGATACGCGCCTTCGCCGTCGTCGCGGCGGCGGCGCAGTAGGGCGATGATCCGCGCGGCTTCGACTGCCGGCAGCCGCGGTAGCCACAGGGCCGCGGCGCGCCGGGAGAGGCGTCCGACCGGGGCGCCCTGGCGGTCGCAGAGTAAGATTCTGTCACCGTCCTGACGCAGAGATAAGACATCCCCGGTCGTCAGCGCGGCGAGCCGGGTGTGGATGGGGTCGGCGGCCGGCTGGCGGCCGGCATAGCCCAGGTCGATGTCGGCGGGGCTGAGCAGTGTGTAGCGGCGCTGAATCAGCGCGGCGGCCGGAGCGGTGATGTCCACCGGCGACCGCAGCAGCCAGTCGCCCTCGAACAGGGCAGGGGAGGGGTTGTCACCACCCGGCACCCGGCCGAGGGCCAGGGTCTCCCGCGCGCGGGTCATGCCGACATAGTAGAGTCGGCGCTGCTCTTCCGGATCGTCGCGGCCGGCGCCGCCGCCGGGTCCATCGGCGATCAGCACGTGGGTGAACTCCAGCCCCTTGGCGCCGTGCAGGGTGGAGAGGAAGACGCCATCGCCCAGTCCCCGATCGCGGCGGAGTTCACCCAGGGTCTCGTAACAGAATTCCAGGACGCGCGCGGCGGCGACTTCGGTCTCCCCGGCTTCGTCCTGCCAGGCGTCGAGCAGGCTGCTGAGCAGATTGCGCCAGAGGGATGCAGGCGCAGGCAGCAGGGCGGTCAGGGCGGGAACGGCGCAGGGTTGATGGCCAAGCGCCGCGACGGCCTCCAGGAAGTCCGCGACCTCCCGCACCCGGTGCAGGGGCGGCAGGTCCGCCGTCCAGGCGACCGGGATGCCCGCGGCTTCGCACAGGGCGCGGATCGGCTGCAGGGTCTCGCGGCGGTAGGCGAGCACGGCGCAGTCGCGCCAATCGCCGGCGCCCAAGTCGCGCAGGCGCAGCAACCGCGCGACCAGGGCCGCCGCCTGCCGTCCGGGGTCCGCCGCCTCCAGCACCTCCACGCGCCCGCGGCCATGGGCGTCGAGCCCCTCCCACCGGCCGCCCGGGGGTTCGCGGCGGCGGTGCCGGTCGCGACGGCCGGGCTGACCGGTTTTCATGCGCTCCCGATTGTGCCCGATCAGGGCATTGGCGGCGGCGATGATGTGGCCGGTCGAGCGATAGTTCTCGATCAGGTAATGGACCTCGGCCGCATAGTCTTCTTTGAAGCGGCGGATGAAGCCGACGCTGGCGCCGCGGAAGGCGTAGATGTTCTGGTCGTCGTCACCCACCGCCAACAGGGTCAGGCGGCCCTCGTCCTGATCCCGACTGCGCCCGGCGACCGCGGCGATCAGGCGATACTGATCGCTGTCGATGTCCTGATACTCGTCGACCAGAATGTGCCGATAGCCGGCCAGCAGACGCTCGCGCAGCGCGTCCGGCTCCAGACCCGGCAGATCCGTCCGCCCCTCCAGCAGATCCACGGCATCTTGGATGAGTCCGCTGAACTCTGTCTGGTCGCCGCCGGGGCCGGCGCCGATGCGTTGGGCACGCGCGGCGAAGGAGGCCCCGGTGAGGCGCATCGCGAAGCCGTGGTAGGTCTGGATGAGGACGCCGCGCGCGTCGTCGCCCACCAGGGCGCCGAGTCGGCGGCGCAGTTCCAGGGCGGCGTTGCGGTTGTAACAGAGGATCAGGATGGCCCGCGGGTCGACGCGCAGGACTCGCAGCAAATAGGCGCAGCGGTGGACGATGACCCGCGTCTTGCCCGCGCCGGGGCCGGCCAGGATCAGCCGGTTGGTTTCCGGTTCGGCCGCCACGATGGCGATCTGCTCGGGATGGTCCAGGCTCTCGACGATGCGCCGGAAGGACTCGGCGGTGGTCGCCCGTGCCACGACCTCCTGTTGGTCCGGAAAGTAGCGGCGTACGAAAGCGGGCCGTTCCAGCGTGAAATAGGCCCCGACCAGGCCGATCGCCTGGGCGATCTTCTCCAGGCCCAGGCGGGCATAGGCGTGCATCACATGGATTTGGAAGACCCGCTCGCCGTAGTGCTCGGCGAGCGGGGCGTAATGGCCCTTGGTATACCGCTTGCCCTTCGCCTCGGGGAGGACGCGGATCGTCATGGCCTGGCGGAACACGCCCAAGCCGGCCTGCAGCACGATCGCCCGGTGTTCGTGCAGGAACAGGAGCCCGCGTTCCGCGGCCGCCAGCGGGTCGTGCAGGCTGCCGGCCAGGGTCAGGTCCGCCCGCAGCGCCGCGGTCAGTTCGTCGAGCCCAAAGCCGACCAGCATCTCGGCGCTCGGCGGGGTCGCCGCCGGGATCTTGGCGATCAGGGTCGCGAGCACCACCGTGGCGATGGCCTGGCGGCGCCGGGCCGTTTCCTCCAGGTCCTGCCAGTTGCGGTTCAAACGCACCATGTACTGGTCCCGCTCGTACTGGCGAAACTCCAGACTGCCCTGTTTCGCCGCGAGCCCGTGGCCATCCCGCGCCAGGCTGCCCAGGAGGTCGCGCAAGATCTCCGGGTTGCTGTCCACCCCCTGGTCGCGCAGGCGCTGGTTGAGTCGTCGGATAGACAGTGGATGCCAGTCGTGATCGTCGGCGTCCGGTGCCTCTTCACGCAGGGCGGCGAGCATGGCCCGCTCCACGCTGCACACCTGTTCCAGAATCCGGGTGGAGGGATTGACCACCTTGTAGCGGACATAAGCGCTCTGCTGGGGACCTTGCAGTAACAGGCCGGCCTGCGCCATGTCGTAGAGCGTGCGTAACACCCGCTGACCGGCAGTCTCGCCGCGATCCCAGGACGGGGCCGCCGCGCCCTCGCCCTGGGGCGGGCGCAACGCGGGGAGTTGAGCCAGGTCATCGGCGGTCAGACCGTCATTCGGGTCGCAGTTGAAGAGGGCTTCCAGCACGGCCAGCCAGCGTTGCTGCTGCGGCGCGGAGAGACTCAGGCTGGCGATGCGCCGTTGCGCCTCCTCCAGGTTTGCGACCGCCGGGCGGCCCTGAAAGACCCGGGTGCGGTTCTCGTTGCGCTCCACGAATCCGGCCCGCTCCAGCCAGGCGATGGCGGTGCGAACCCGGGTGTCCGCATCCCGACCCTCGGTGTCGAACCCCACCCGCAGTTCACCCTCGCGCAGCAGTTCACCGGCGGTGAGGATCACGCAGTCGTCCTGGTCCCGGCGCGCCCGGCGCAGGCCGCGCAGGATCTCCGAGATGTCCGCCCGCGAGAGCTGTGAGCCCGCCGCCAGATGGAACTGATCCTCCACGTCCTGCTCGTCATAGAGCAGACAGCAGCGGGCGGGTGCGCGGTCACGTCCGGCGCGCCCCGCCTCCTGGACATAGTTCTCCAATGAGCCGGGGATGTCGACATGGACCACCAGGCGAACGTCCTCTTTGTCCACCCCCATGCCGAAAGCGTTGGTGGCACAGACGACCTGAATCTCCCCGCCGACGAAGGCGTCTTGGACCCGTCGTTTCTCCGGGGCCGGGAGTCCGGCATGGAAGGCCGCCGCCGCCCAGCCCTGGCGGGTCAGGAAGGCAGCCAGCTCCTCCACCCGTCGGCGGGTCGTCGCGTACACCACGGCGGCGCCTGACCCGGCCTTCTTGCCGGTCGCGGCAGCCGGTTCACCCAGTGACTCCACCAGCACCGCGTGGAGTCGCGGGTCCTTCTCCTGTCGACGAGTGAGCTGGACTTCGAAATGCAGGTTGTCCCGCGCGACGCCCCCCTGAAACAGCCGCAATTCCAGCCCCAGCTCGGCCCGGAAGTGAGCCAGAATTTCGGCGATCACGTCGGTCTTGGCGGTGGCCGTGAAGCAGGCGATGGGGGGCGCGGGGACGCCCTGGCGCTCCGCCAGTTCCTGTATGAAGCGGGCGGCATAGAGATAGTCGGGCCGGAAGTCATGACCCCATTTGGACAGACAGTGCGCCTCGTCGAAGACCCAGCAGCCGATCTCACGCGATTCCAGCACGCGTCTGAACGAGCGGTTACGCAACTGCTCCGGCGAACAATAGAGGATGGCGATCTCGCCCAGGCGAATACGTTCCAGCACCTCGCCGCGTTCCGGTCCGGTCAGTAGGCCGTAGAGTGCCGCCGCGTGGAGGCTGCCGGTCTTGAGAACCAAGTTGTCCACCTGATCCTTCATCAGCGCCTGCAGCGGCGAGAGCACGAGCGTCAGTTGGCCGCGGCGCAGATAACGCACCAGGGCCGGCAACTGGAAGCACAGCGACTTGCCGCCGCCGGTGGGCAGGATGGCGAGCTGCGAGCCGTCCGCCATCCCGTGGGCGACGCTGGCGCCCTGAAGACTGCCGCTGTCGGCGTCCCTGGGTTCCGGCCGGAACTGGTCCAAGCCGAACCAGCGCTTGAGCTGGCCGTGCGGGTCATGGATGGTGCGGCACCAGACGCAATCCGGCGCGGCGCAGGGCCGATCGCGCAGGGCCTGCAGGAGCGCCTGGGTCTCGGGAAAGCGGTGCCTGACCCAGGGCGGCAGCACCGAACGGGCGCCCGCCACCTGGAGCCAGGCGGTCGCATAGGCCAGAGCCGGCCGCAGGCGCGGGTCGCTCAGATGGCGCAGAGCCTGTGTTTGGGTCGCGGTCCGGCAGACGCGGCCGTCCCAATAGCGGTGCAGCAGGTCCAGCACCCCCGCCACGTCGGGCAGATCGATCCCCAGCGCGGCGAAGACCAGCGACACCCCGGTGCCGCCGGTGGCCGCCGATTCCAGCCCGCTCGCCCCGCGGAAACAGAAGCGGTAGATCGCCAGCAAGCCGGCCTCGCTGCTCCCGGTCTCACTGGCCAGGGCGCGGCGCGCGAATTCAGCCCACTGTTCCCGAAAGACTTGCTCGGCGAGTCGGCAATCCGCGAGGGGGTCTGAGACCGAATCCCGGACCAGCTTATAGTCCTTGACCAGGCGGTGATAAGGATTCTCGGGAAAGGCCAGCGGGGACAGAAACAGGGTATCGACCACCCGCCGCTGGAGCAGGTCGAGCGCCGGCCGACGGGCGCGCAGGCAATGCAGGTCATGCCCCAGCAGGTTATGACCGAGGACCAGCTCGGCACCCGCGGCGAAGCGGTCGAGTTCGGTCAGGGCGACCGTGCCGTCGAACTGCCCCTGCCGCCTGAAGGTGTCCTCGCCCCAGACCGCCGCGATCTTATGGATGGCCCCATTGGGGCCGGTCTCCAGATCGAGCAGGAGGGTGCGGGATAGGAAATCGGCGAGCCGTGGGTCCACGGGGTGATTATGCGGTCAGGCACGGCTGGTGCGGAAGGCCCTTAAGGCGCGGTAGCGCAGCGTATCGCGCCACGCGCTCATGATCTCGGCCCGTCGTCACTTCCTGGTTCCGCAGCAAACCCGGTCGAGTAGGCAGCGCGGAACGCGCCTCGGTTGGTTGCGCGCGGAATGTGGTCCGCGCAGCGAACCCGGCTGAGCGGCCGGTGCCTCCCGCCGGGCGCGGTTCCCCGGGACCAGCAGTTCCAAATTAGGGTGGCCGCCGCCAACATCGTATCGGCAGCGAGGCTGACGGTGGATGCGCTGCGCTTATCCACCCTACGAAACCGGCTCCGTTGTAGGGTGGATAAGGCGCGCCACTCGGTGCCAGAGCCCCCGCACGTCGGTCGCGCGCGCCGCATCCACCAGGGATCGCGCGATGCCGCCCAAATGTGGAATTGCTGACTCCTCAACCATCGTGATCTGCCGGCGCGCATCCTCTACGGTTGGGCCGACCTTTATAGCGCGCAGATCAAGGAGGGCGAGAGCTACCGCAAGCTGCGCCCCACCTATGCGATCTGGCTGTTGGGTCAGACGCTGTTGCCGGATGCCCCGGACTATGCCCACGTATTCCGGATGCGCGACCCGCATGGACGTGTCTTTCTGGACCACGGCGGCATCTGGCTGCTGGAACTGAGCAAATTCGCCGCCGACGCGGTCGAAACCGAGCAGGAGCGCTGGCTGAAGTTCTTCACCGAGGCGGAGCGCCTGGACGCGGACGCCCTGCCGGCCTGGATGCAGACCCAAGAGATGAGGCGAGCCATGAACACACTGAAGGCCTTCTCCGAGAAAGAGCACGCCTACCATGCCTATCAGGCGCGGCAGAACTTTCTGCGCGAACAGCAAAGTATCCAACTCGAATTCGACGATCTGCGCGCGGAGGTCGAGCAGGCGCGGGCGGACGTCGAGCAGGAGCGGGCCGCCAAGGATCAGGAGCGGGCGGCGAAGGAGCAGGAGCGGGCGGCGAAGGTGCAGGCGCGGGCGGACGCGGAGCAGGAGCGGGTGGCCAAGGAGCAGGAGCGGGCCGCCAAGGACGAAGCCTTGGCCGAGATCACGCGGCTGAAGCTCTTGCTCGCCGATCAGCCGGAACCGTCGGACCCCGAGACGCGGTCGTGATCTCGGCTTGTCGTCAATGGACGCAGCGTGGTTCGCGAGTGGATCTGGTAGAGGAATGCGCCGACCTTGCTGTCTCATTCCAGCAGTTGGCCGATGCCGTGGAAATTCGCACCCCCTACGGTACCGCTTTCCGCTATCCCGCCGTGCATCCGAACCGCAACCGTCGGAGGCGCGCGAGGCCGTCGCATGCGCACTCGCACCCACGTTGGAAAATGGTCTACAATCGTTCCAGAACCGCCCGCGTGTCAGCCCCGCGGTCCCCGCGGCCCCCTCGGATTCCCGCTTTACGCCGCTCCGAGCGTTGCCCACATGCTGAGAGACCGCCCGGCACTGGCCGGCGACCCTGGGCTCGGGAATACAATCCCCTATCTCTAAAGAAGATCGTGCCCGCAGCGGGCAGCATGCCGGGATCGGATGAGTCCAACAAGCGCTTATTCGTCAGGCATGGAAAGATGTGACGCATCAGAATGAAAGCGATAGAAACAAGCTATAAAGGCTACCGATTCCGGTCAAGACAGGAGGCGCGATGGGCGGTCTTCTTTGATAGCGTTGGTGTACCTTGGGAATACGAAAAGGAAGGGTATGCATTATCTGCTGGATATTATCTTCCGGATTTTTGGCTGCCTACACTCGATTGTTTCTTTGAAGTAAAGGGAGCAAGCCCAACCGAGTTAGAAATAGCAAAATCGGTTGAGCTCAGTGAATCATCAAGAAAACTTGTTGCTTTAGCCAACGGCCAAACAGTAACAGAACCAAGAAGAGTTTTCTCTGCCCAAAAAGAATGGCCAGTTAAAGCATTCAATATTCAAATATTCGCTGGCAAAGCTTGCAGCATTTGGCCATGTATTTCCCATGCTTTCGGCATGTGGAACTGGTGGTTGGACACAGATCTGCCGCCATTCATTGAAGAAAAGTTCCCAGACATTTCATTGCCGTTACACGATCTTGAGCAGCGTCGCAATGCGCTAATCGAGTGTGACAAGACGTATTACAAGGAAAAGTACGGCAAGGAACATCCGCGATATATCTATGGGCGTCATGAATCTAGAGTTTGTTTCGCAAGCGATCCAATCACCAAACTTCGTTTCAACTTGGAGCCTGATTACGAACCGAGCGACATTTCCAACGCTTATGCAATTGCAAGGTCCGCGAGGTTTGAGTTTGGGCAGTCTGGTGCATGACAAGCGAGTTTCGTGAGGTCTTGAATTGTGCCTCGCAACCGAAAATTGCCCAACCTAAACTGCCTCACTTTCGGTAAAAGCACGCGCGCGCCATCGGGGTTCGTGGTAACTTGCAGGATCCGTGCGCGCGTGCGCCGCCTTGGCCTGATAGGTTATCGCGCCGAGCGAAGCTTGGCGTCTCTTGCGGGGTGAGAGTCCCCGTCGGGTAAGGGCTAGCGACCTGCCCGTATCGAGTGTTGGTTCTGCTGCGGAGTGGCGCAAGCCGCGAACAACAGTGCAGGGCAAGCATACACAGATAATTCTGTGGACCGTCGGGGAAATCGCGTTCCCTGATATGCTGGTACAGCTTCGAAATAGGCTGGTTGTTGATGTCGACCGCGTTAACGTTCGGGAAGACAACACAAAGCACCCGCAGTGGCTGGGGTGTAGAGGTCCGCCGGAGTCCTCAGGTCATGTTATTAAGAAAGAGAGACATCGGAAAACTCGTGAACCCCGGCCTTGATCATCGTTCCGGCCAGTCGCGGCGCCGGACGGCTGGAGTCCAAGGCTTCAGCCTTGGATCGGCAGGCCAAGGCTGAAGCCTTGGACTCCAAGTGAGCATCGCTGGCCGGAACGATGATCAAGGCCTGAACCCCCGTTGGCTCTTGGATGAAGTGGGATAATGAAACCGTCAGTGTTGGGACACGTAAGGGTGATGAGCCCGGAAACGGCGTGCGCATGGCTGGAGTCGTCGAGCACCGAGCAACCAGGTAGCCGGTTCACCGCCGTATGTCGGCGAGGTGTCTTATCTGGCATCGTATATCGGAGGTTGGGAAAGCCAGCCAAGGGCGAAGAACCCGACGGAAGTACGCAGCCCAGACAGGAAACGCGTGCCGGACATCCAGGATCGGATGAACACGAGCCAACCTTACTGAGGGCAATAGCAACTGGGCCTTGTAACGGGCAACTGTGAAGGTCCGCGCGAATGTGAGTACAACCGAGGAACCGGATGCGGGAAAACTGCACGTCCGGGATTGCGCCAGGGGCACCGGGTAACCGGCGTTCCTACGGCGGAGACCCCAGAATGCAGGCCCCGATGCGCGCGGCGAGATCTGCTACGCAGAACGCTGTTCAAGTTTTCAAGTGCAGGTATGAGGGTCTATAAAGACCCGTTTCAAGAACCCTTAAGTTATAGGCAGTAATTTTTGCCGCCGAAGAGCATTTGACATGGATCATTTTCAACAACAATCGTTTTTCGATACTGAAAAAGACGAAGAGGAATGCAGCTATGAAAAACACCTCGATTGCGTAATCGAAATCATCGGGCAACTTGCGACATCGGCCGACCGGCTCATCTATGAAAAGTTGTTTAAGTCTGTTGTGACTGAGTGGGAGGACGTGGAAGCTCCCGTTTTCCAGGAAAGAATCACTAATGCCTGGGAGTTCTTGGGCGTTATCAACTATCATGGCAGCGACCATTTTTTGTGTGAGCTAACGATATCAGAGTTGGAATGCAGCGTTCGGAGTAAGATTCGAGATCTGCCACTTCATGAGCAGCTCCTTTTTAATTTGGCGAACTGTTCCGCTTGCTTTGACTGGGATGAATTCAAGCGCGACACATCAACCGAAGTAGATAATATGGTTAAGTATTTGACTCATGGCGAAACGTTCGAGGAAACTGTAAGAGTAATTTCCAAGGCCATACGCTCGCACGCTCCCGTCTATCATCCGTATGACTAGGGTTTCAAGCATAGCTTGAACTAATAATCTGGCTGGATCAGAGATTTTCCAGAAGCCAATGAAAACGGCCTAATCGCCCGGTAAGTCTTTTAGGCTGAAGCCGCCGTCGCTCAACTTCTTTGGTTGAGCTTGTCGTCAGGCAGACAAATGAACTCAAACGACATAGAACTTTTTCAAGAAATGACTCGTATTCTTGAAACACCCGAGGCTGTTGTAATTGAGGTTGCAGAAATTCACTGGCTTGGACCGCACAATCCTTTCACTGTTTGGCATCCGGTCGTAGTGTTAAGATCTGGTACAGCCTCAGAAATAATAAATGATTCTCGCAAAGCGCTTCTCAAGCGCAAAAGGTTTTTTTTAATATGTAGTGAGTGCGGTCTACGTCATGCAAAAGGTCATATGCAAGATCCCAGACTTTGCATGATCTGCGCAGAAAAGAATTATGGTGTTGTTTATTGAAATCGTCTAACTGATTGGTCAAGTCGACGCAACATCACCGGTATCGTAGTGGTTCTTCAGTTGTAGTGCCGCGCGCCGGTCAGCTAACCTTCGTCATTATCTTCGGTGTTAAGAAAACATGCAAATGGTAGAAATAAAAATCCGTAAAATTACTGAAAATATCACAATTCCAGAACCTATGGGAACGCAATCAAACCAACGCCATAATTATGTTCGATTGTATTTTTCTGAATCTGGTGAAGTGGTGCCTGATAATATTTACACCTTGAAGCAAGGTGCGTAGGAGCAAATGTGCAGTATTTCCGGTGGACGAGCAAGAGGGGTCGATTGGGTTGACCCTGATCAACCAATATTCTTGATTTAAAATCTCCTCTTGGACCTCTGGGAACATTTTACTCAACTGGCGCGGCCATTAAAGAAAAGCCTAACCTTCACCTAAAAAGCGAGTGCGCGCAACAGGCATCGTGTTAATTCTCAGTCGCATCAGGGGCGCGCGCCGCTTTAGGCCGCACCTGTTATCGCGCCGAGGAGATCTCGGGGGTCTCTTGAGGGGTGAAAGTCCCCGTCGCGTAGGGTTAGTCACCCGCCGGTATCGAGTATTGGTCTTGCTGCCGAGCGGCGCAAGCTGCGAACAATAGTGCAGCGCAAGCGTACACAGAGCATTCTGTAGGTCGTAGGGAAAATCGCGTTCTCTGAAGTGTCCTTATTCAGATCGGGGCAGCTTCGAAGTAGCCTTGTTGCGGATGTCGACCGCGTTAACGTTCGGGAAGACAACACAAAGTGCCCGCAGTGGGGGTGGGGTGTGGAGGTCCGCCGGAGTCCTCAGGCCATGGTATTCAGAAAGAGAGACGGCGGAGAACTCGGGAAGCCCCGTTGGCTCCTGGATGAGGTGAGATGATGATCCTCAGTGTAAGGACATGTAAGGGTGATGATTCCGGAAACGGCGTGGGCATGGGTGGAGTCCTCAAGCAAGTAGCAACCAGATAGGCGGTTCACGGACGTATGGCAGCGATGTGTCTTATTGGGCATCTTAGGCGGAGGCAGGGAAAGCCAGCCATATGGCGAACGACCCGACGGAAGTACGCAACCGAGGAACCAGATGCGGGAAAACCGCACGTCCGGGACAGCGCCGGGGCGCCGGGTAGCCGGCGTCCGTACGGCTGAGAAATTGATTCTAATTTGGCAAAGTCACAAACATTAACACATCATTAAACAGCGCGTATCTACCCCATGCCATTCCGTCAGTTTCCGAGCAACCATCCGTTTTATCAAGAGCATAGTCAGCAATATATGCAGTATTTGCTTGGCATGAACTCTATAATTGATGCCATTAGTCGAGCTGCACCAGGTACTCAGCAGAGCACCATCCAATCTTTATTGACTAAATTAAAAATTAATGGTGAGCCGAGCACTGATCGAGATCAGTATCTTCAATACGCCTGCGAGCTAACTGTAGCAGGTTACTTATGTCGATTGCATGAGGCGAATGGCTATGACTACGAGTATCCAGGAAATAGTGGAAAAAATGTAGACTCGTCTCTTGAAATCAACGGAGTACGATTTAATGTCGAGGTAAAATGCCCGAATCCGAAGCGGGAAGCGGGACAGCATTTGGATAGATCACTTAATCTCAGAACGCATGGACGAATTGTTGACTTTGATTACCTAAGAGAAAACACAAACCTATTGGCGCAGGCCCTGGATCTTGACTTCACAACAACTCGAAACTCAGATCACAATATCAAAGAGGCACTGATCGACGCGGCCAATAAATTTCCTCGCCCTGTCACGGATAATCAGCTAAATTGTGTTGTGCTGTGTGCCGATGACGGCGATAGTCTGCAACACTATTATCATTGCTTGTTTGGGGCAGAAGGTCTATTTACAGACAAATCATTTCACAATCCAATGGACTACGCAGAGGTGGACGCCGTTATTCTAACTAATCTAAGGCACCGCCACGACAGATATTTATCATCATCAAAGTTAAGCAATCCTTGGCTATTCGAATCCGCATTTAGTTTAATTGTCTGCAATACCTCTCGACCTGCAAGAGAGAGCAATAATTTACGAGCACTCAAGGGGCTTATTCCAAACTACAACGATTCATTTATTGGATACAGGGTTCCGGGTGATGCGCCGCCTGACGTTCTCGATGGGATAAAATTAGCCTATTATGTATCCGAGAAAGTGCCTCAACTTGACAGCACCTGTTTTGATTCTTAACACAGTTCCGCAGTTCCTAGTTCGAGAGCTAATAGGGATAAGTGCGGCCTGGCAATGCGAGATAAGGGGCGTGGCTCGAATGGTGCCAAGTTACGCGCGGGACCCAATCAGCGCAGTGGGTTACGCGGCCTGTTGGCTGTGCGATACGCTCCAGCACCAGGCTGAGCCCGAAAGAATCATAGGAAAGTTGCCTAACGGCCTCAAGAGCGCGCGCGCCACAGGCGTCGTTCAAACTCGCAACATAATGAATGGTGCGCGCCGCTTTAGCCCTGTCGTTTAAACGTTCAAGAAGATGGCCTTGATCGTCTCTTCGGCCGCCGGGTGGAGAGGCGGTAGCGCAGTCCACCGAATCCCGCGCTGCCGTTGGTGGACTGCGCTGCGCTTGTCCGCCCTACGATGTCCCGTGGCCGGAGCGACGATCAAGGCCAAGAAGACTATCACTCTGTTTTGGTGTGATTTTTATTAGAGAGGAGGAATGTCAATGAGTGAAGAAGCAAAGTTTGTTGACGATTTGTATCGGCGGCCTGAAAAATGGATGATGCTTGATGAGGATTTGGATTATGGCAAGCAGTTAGTCGAAGAATTTAAACCGTTTATCTTGTTTCTGATGGGCGAAGGCTATACAAAGAAAACGATCAAGAAACACTGCGATAATTTATGGTTGTTGGGTGGGGGACTGATAGCATCACTTAATAGAGATGACGATCTTCGCAAAATTGATCCAAGAATTGGTGATTCCGTGGATGAACTTGGCGGTCCCTATTGTGATTATATAGATAGCGAGGCCGAGCAGAACTCTTTTGATGCAACCTGCAAGAAATTACATAAATTTCTGATTTCACATTAGAGCCGGACTCGTCATGAGTGCCGCACGAAAGGAAACTGTCGCATGGCGCTACTGGCCGCTGGAGCGGCCGCACGGCATTCCCACGCTGGAGCGTGGGAACGAGAATTGCTTAGGGCTTTCGCAGTACGACTTCGGTGCGGCGCAATACGGGCGCCGTCGGCTTTGGCGCGAATCTTCCGGATCCTGGCCGGCGCCCGATTGCGCCCTACGGACTATGGACTCACAGCCGCCGCAATAGGTCCACCCGATGCGGCTTCAGAAAATGGGCGCCGGTCGGGGTCAGATGGCGCTCGAAGGCGGCGCGGATGACGGCCAGGCGCTCGGCATCCAGGTTGCGCTCGCTGTGCGTGACGTGGATGAAGCGCGCCTCGAACGTGTGCCAGTCCGGGTAGGTGCCCGCCGATTCAAAGAAGACCTCGGCGTCCAGATCGAACAGCCCCTGGGCGACCGCCCGCTGCAAGGCGGCGAAGGCGGCTTCCCGCACCACCCGCTCGTCGTCGATCAGGCGCATGATCTCATTGAAGGGGCCCCAATAGACCGGCTCGGAACAATAGAGCCGCCCGCCGGGTTTGAGGACGCGATGGACCTCGATCAAGGCGCGATCCATCAGCGGCACTGGGACATGGTGCAGTGATTTCAGCATGACCGCCAGGTCGTAGGTGCCGTCCGGATCGGCGATCGACTCGGCGCCGCCGTAGCGGAAGGTGACCTGGGGCAGGTCGCTGATCAGGACATGTTTCGCGTGCTGGATCTGGTCGACCTCGGTGGCGGTGACCGCGCGTGCACACAGCCGTTCGACCAGCAGTCGGGTCGTCCAGGCGGCACCGCAGCCCAGTTCCAGGACATCGCACCCCGTCATGGGGACCAGTTCGGCCATGAGGTCGGTTTCTTCCAGGCGTCGATAGGCCGCGGGGCGGTTGATGGACATTGCCTGGGCGGTCTTGGGTGGATCGGCAGGGGTCGGCATGGCAGGGCTCTTGGTTCAAAGCGGTCGATTTTCCCGATTATCCGCCCGTGGATTGGCCCTGTCGCTTGTTGTCCAATCACCACCGAACCGAGCGGTGCGCGCGATCCGCCGCGCGGCAAACTATAATCGCGGCTTAGTCCCGTCAATGACCCCGATGCTTGGTCCTGCCTGGCCCGCGGTCCCGCTTTCGGAAAGGCTTCCATGTTCTTGCGCTTCGTGCTGGTGTTGCTCGTTCTACTCGCCGTGGTCGCCGGGCTCGCCTGGCTCAAGTACGGCCAGATTCAGGGGGAGATCGCCATGTTCTCCCAACCCATGCCGGCCCCGATGGTTGCCGCGGCAACGGTGCGGGAGACCCGTTGGGAGCCGACGCTGGACGCGGTCGGCTCGGTCGCGGCGGTGCAGGGGGTTGAGGTCAGCAACCAGGTGGCCGGGCAGATCGAGGAGATCCGTTTCGATTCCGGGATCACCGTGACCCAGGGCCAGATCCTGGTGCTGCTCGATGACGACGTGGATCAGGCAGACCTGGAAGGGCTGCAGGCGGCGGAACGCCTGGCTGTGCTCAAGCTCGGGCGCAACAGTTCGCTGTTGAAAGGGCAAGCGGTGTCGCAGGGCGATGTCGATGAGGTCAGCGCCCAAGTCGATCAGACCCGCGCCCTGGTCAAATCCAAGCAGGCGACCATCGACAAGAAAACCATCCGCGCGCCATTCGCCGGTCAACTCGGCATCCGCAAGGTCAATGTCGGACAGTTCCTTCCCGAGGGGACGCCGATTGTGTTGCTTCAGGCGCTGGATCCGGTCTACGTGGATTATTCGCTGCCCGAGCGGGAGATCGACGAGATCCGGGTCGGGCAGCCGGTGCGGGTGCAGGTTGCGGCCCATCCGCAGGATCAGTTCGATGGGGCGATCACGGCCATCACCCCCGGCGTCGACAAGGGCACCCGCAGTGTCCAGGTGCGCGCGCGCTTCAAGAATCCGGGTCTGAAGCTGCGGCCCGGCATGTTCGCGCGGGTGCAGACGGTGCTGCCGGTTCAGGAGCGGGTGCTGACGCTGCCGCGGGAGGCGGTCACCTTCAACACCTACGGGGATTCGGTGTTCCTGGTCGAGGAGAAGGACGGAAAAACGACGGTGCAGCGGCGCCAGATCAAGACCGGCACGGTCCGTGGGGACGAGGTCGCGGTGCTGGATGGACTCAAGGCGGGTGACCGGGTGGTCTCGGCCGGGCAGGTGAAGCTCACCAATGGGCAGGAAGTGCAGATTCAGGCCGAGACCGCGACTGAGATCCAGACCGAGACCAAGCCGCAATGAAGTTCACCGACAGCTTCGTCTACCGCCCGGTGCTTGCGAGTGTCGTGAGCCTGCTCATTTTCATCCTGGGCATTCGCGCCTTTCTGGATCTCGAGGTCCGTCAATATCCCAAGACCCAGAACACGGTGGTGACCATTACCACCGCCTATCCGGGGGCGAGCAGCGAGCTGGTCAAGGGGTTCATCACCACGCCCTTGCAGCAGGCGATTGCCGAAGCCGACGGTATCGACTTTCTGTCCGCCACCAGCACGCCGGGGGTGTCGCTGATCGAGGCCAACATGCGCCTCAACTATGACCCCAAGGCGGCGATGGCTGAAATCCAGGCCAAGGTGGCGAGCCGCATCAATGTGCTGCCGGAGGCGGCGCAGAACCCGGTGATCGACTCCACCACCGGCGATTCGACTGCCCTCATGTATCTCGCGTTCTACAGCGAGGAGATGGACCTGCCGCAGATCACGGATTATCTGTTGCGGGTGGTCCAGCCGCAGTTGCAGGCGCTGCAGGGCGTGGCCAAGGCTGAACTGATCGGCAACCAGACCTTCGCCATGCGGATTTGGCTGGATCCTGCGCGCATGGCCGCGCTGGGCGTGACCGGTGAGGATGTCGCCCGCGTTCTGCAGACCAATAACTATCTTGCCGGACTCGGTCGGCTCAAGGGCAATCTGGTGCAGATCGACCTCTCGGCCACCACGGACGTGAGCCAGGTGGAGGACTTCCGCCAGCTGGTGGTCAAGTCGGAGGCCGACACCCTGGTGCGTTTGGATGACATCGCGCGCATCGAGCTGGGCGCCGCGGACTATGATTCCAGCACACTCTACAAGGGCATCCCGGCCATCTTCATCGGGGTGGAGCAAACGCCGGGGTCCAATCCGCTGGACGTGGCCGGGCGGGTCAAGGCGCTGCTGCCCAGTCTCAAGGCCGATTTCCCGGAAGGGCTCAATGCCTTCATTCCTTATGACGCCAGCGAGTTCATCGAGGCGTCGATCCGTGAGGTGTTCAAGACCCTGGCCGAGGCGGTACTGATCGTGCTGTTGGTGGTCTTCCTGTCCCTGGGGTCCATGCGTGCCGCGCTGGTGCCCTCGGTGGCGGTGCCGCTGTCGATCGTGGGGGCCGGTTTCCTGATGCTGCTGATGGGCTTTTCCATCAATCTGCTGACGCTGCTCGCCATGGTGTTGGCGATCGGCCTGGTGGTGGATGACGCCATCGTGGTGGTGGAGAACGTCCATCGGCACCTGGAGATGGGTAAGTCGAACATTCAGGCGGCAGTCGACGCCGCGCGCGAGCTGGCCTTGCCGATCATCGCCATGACCACGACCCTGATCGCGGTCTATGCCCCCATCGGTTTCATGGGCGGCCTGGTGGGAACCCTCTTTACCGAATTCGCCTTTACCCTGGCCGGAGCGGTGCTGGTCTCCGGCGTCGTGGCGCTGACCCTCTCGCCCATGCTGGCCGCCCGGGCCTTGCGCGCCGGGGGGCAGCAGGGGCGTTTCGAGCTGGCGGTGGAGCACGCTTTCGAGTCCCTGGCACGGGGCTATAAGTCACTGCTGCACGGCTGGCTCAAGTTCCCCTCGATCACCCTGCTGGTCGCGGTGGTGGTGATCGCGGCGACCTACGCCATGTATGGCATGACCAAGAAAGAACTGGCCCCCACCGAGGACCAGAGCATCCTGTTCTTCATGGCCACCGCCCCGCAGACCGCGACCATCGACTATGACCTGCGCTACATCAAGGAGATGCTGCCCATCTTCGAATCCATTCCGGAGTATGACGAGTCTTTTCTGCTGGCCGGTTTCGGCGGCGATCAGAGTATGACCTTCGGCGGCTTCAAGATGCCCCCGGCGGCTCAGCGCGAGCGCTCGCAGGACGCGGTGCTGCCGCAGTTGCAGGGTGCCTTGTCGCAGATTACCGGCCTCAACACGGTCGTCTTTCCGCTGCCCAGTCTGCCGACACCGGGGACCGGTATTCCGGTGGATTTCGTCATCGTCTCCGACCGTGAGTACGCCGAATTGGACGGCTTGGCGGAGCAGTTGCTAGGCGCCGCCATGGCCAGCGGCAAGTTCATGTTTCTGCAAAAGGATGTCAAGCTGGAACGCCCGCGCACCGTGCTGGAAATCGACCGCGATCTGGCTGGCGACATGGGTATCAGCATGGCGGATCTCGGCGCCAGCCTGTCCGGCATGTTGAATGAGGACTATGTGAACTGGTTCAGCCTGGAGGGGCGCAGCTACAAGGTCATTCCCCAGGTGGAGCGGCGTTTCCGTAACGATGTCGGTGAGTTGGGCGATTACCATGTGCGCAACCGCGCCGGTGAGCTGATTCCATTGAGTGCGCTGGTGACGATCCGTCACGAGGTCGAGCCGTCCAAGCGCACGCAGTTCCAGCAATTGAACTCGATTACGCTCTCCGGTGTGCCGATGCCGGGTGTCACCTTGGGCGATGCGCTCGGCTATCTGGAAGAACAGGCGAAGACGCTCTTCCCGCGCGGTGTGCGCTACGACTTCAAGGGCGAGTCGCGTCAGTTCAAGGGCGAGGGGACGGCCCTGGAGGTCACCTTCTTCCTGGCGCTGCTGATCATCTATCTGGTGCTAGCCGCCCAATTCGAGTCCTGGCGCGATCCATTCGTCATTCTCATGTCCGTCCCGCTCACGATTGCCGGGGCCATGGCCTTCCTGTTCCTGGGCTTTGCGAGCATCAACATCTATACGCAGGTGGGGCTCATCACCCTGATCGGACTGGTCGCCAAGAATGGCATTCTGATCGTCGAATTCGCCAATCAGTTGCGCGAGCGCGAGGGGTTGTCCAAACGCGAGGCGGTCGAGCAGGCGTCGGCGATTCGCCTGCGGCCCATCCTGATGACCACGGTTTCCATGCTGGTCGCCATGATCCCGCTCTTGATCGCCAGCGGGCCGGGCGCGGTGAGCCGGTTCGACATCGGGCTCGTCATCATGACCGGTTTGGGGATCGGGACGCTCTTTACGCTGTTCGTGGTGCCGGCGTTCTATATGCTGTTGTCGCCGGTCGCGCATCGTGCACATGGGGTGCCGGACCAGGACTCCAGGGTGCTCTCGTGACCCCGCTCCCGAGATGCTCTTGCTCTTGTGACACCGCTCCTGCGGTGTCACCTATCCCCTGGCGCTCTGCGCCGCGACGCTCGATTCTCCTCACAACGGCGCTCGTGGGCGCGGAGCGCCAGCTCGCCGCATAACACCGCGGAGCGGTGTCACGAGGATGATCAGACCGGCCTTGACTCCAACCATCGCAACAGGTGAACCAAGATGGCTGACAAAAAAATCATCGCGATTCTGGGGGCCACCGGTGCCCAAGGCGGCGGATTGGTCCGGGCGATCCTGGATGATCCGCAAGGGGGATTCACCGCCCGTGCGATCACCCGCGACCCGAACGCCCCGAAGGCACGGGCGCTTGCCGCCATGGGGGCGGAGGTGGTCGGCGCCGATGTCGACGACCCGACGAGCATGGAGCGCGTGGTCGCGGGTGCCTTCGGGGCCTACTTCGTGACCTTTTTCTGGGACCATTTCTCCCCCGGCCGGGAGAAGGCGCAGGCGCGTGGTCTGGCCGCGGCCGCCAAGTCCGCAGGGCTGCGCCACGTGATCTGGTCCACTCTGGAGGATACCCGCCGCTGGGTCCCGCTCGGGGACACGCGCATGCCGACGCTCATGGAGGAGTATAAGGTGCCGCATTTCGATGCCAAGGGTGAGTCCAACGCCTATTTCACCGGGCTGGGCGTGCCTACCACGTTTCTGTTGACCTCCTTCTACTGGGACAATCTGATCCATTTCGGGATGGGACCCAAGCCGGGGCCCGACGGCCGGCTTGCATTCACCCTGCCGATGGGCGACAAGAAACTCCCGGGCATTGCTGCCGAGGACATCGGGCGTTGCGCCTACGGTATCTTCAAGGGCGGTGGCCCGCTGATCGGCAAGACCATCGGGATCGCCGGCGAACATCTGACCGGTGCCCGGATGGCCGAGGAACTCAGCCGTGCCTTGGGTCAGGAAGTGATCTATAACGCCGTCACCCCGGCTCAGTATCGCGCATTCGGATTTCCGGGAGCCGATGACTTGGGCAACATGTTTCAGTTCAAGGCGGATTTCGAGTCCGACTTCTGCGCGGCGCGCGATCCGGCCGTTGCGCTCGCGCTGAATCCGCGACTGCAGGACTTCCGCACCTGGCTGGCGCGGAATAAGGATCGAATTCCGACGGAATGATTTGGTCGCGGATCCGGCCACGCGACATCGTAGGCCGGAACGGGCATTGATCATCGTTCCGGCCGTAGGGTGGACAAGCGCAGCGCAGTCCACCAGAAGCGACGCGGGATTTGGTGGACTGCGCTATCGCTTGTCCACCCTACGATGTCCCGTGGTCGGAACCGTGATCAGGGCCCCGGAACGATAATCAACGCCCACCTGGGTCAGCGTGCGACCGTACTCATTCGAAATAGGATTCCTCCCGGATACTCGTCAAACAGTCGTCGAGCGTCAGGTTGGAATGCAGCAGCACCCACTCGCCGGTGTAACGCATGAAAGACAGATTGAAGCGGTTGGGGTCAATATATTCCAGTCGCGCCAATTTCACTTCGAAAAACGGCACAAGCGCATTGGGGCCGGGAACGCAATATTTCGCCAAAAAGTAAAAATAGTGGCGATACCACTTGGTATAGATATCGACAAGGTAGTTGCGCTGAAACTCGTCAGCCGCCGGAGGGGGATGAATGCGCTTGCGTTTGAGCTGCGTCACCAGCTCGTTCGCCCTCGTCTCGATTTCGGCCTTGACGTTTGCTGGTACTTTGGGGGCGGGTGTTTTCGGCGGGCTAAAGACCCACATTTTCTTTGCTTTGGCCATCGTATCCGGACCCTCTTGACGATTGGCGGCCATGACGGAATAGAGCAACGACGATAGCGAGTCACAGGAGCGAGCGCAACGTATTTTGTACTGGTCGGATGCGATTTGCGCCGAACCGCTGCCGCCCTTGGCGGTCAGTGCCCGACCGCGACCCCGGGCCGCAGCTTGTCGAGCAGGTTGGGTCCGATGCCGCGGACGCGCAGCAGGTCATCGACGCGCCGGTAGGGGCGCTTCTCGATGATGGCGTTGGCGGTGACTTCCCCGATACCGGGCAGGCGCATCAGCTCATCGCGTGACGCGGTGTTGATGTCGAGGGGTGTCGTGGGCAGCGCCTTGCCGGTCTCAAGCCTGCCGGCTTCGCGCTCGGCGCTCAGGGCGCTGCGCTCACCGGGTAACGCACTCCAGTCGGTGTAGGCCCAGATGCCTTGCCCGCCGTGTGCAGCCAGCAGCTCGGCATCGCGCAGTTGGTCTTGGTACTGTGCCTTGCTCAGTCCTCGCGGTGTCCCGCGATAGACCCCGTGGGCGCGGGCGAGGCCCTTGGTCACCAGGACCGTTGCCAGATCCTCGTTATCCGCGGTGGTGACGAAAGCATAGATTCGCCGATATTTGGCATCGCCGCGCGCATCGGCGAAGGTGGTATGGACGGTGAAGGGTTTGGCCAACCGGGTGCGGACCTCGAGCGCGGCCGCCTCGCCGAGCGACTTGGCGAGCGTGATGGACGCGGCCGGCGTGCCGCCGTAGCCGGTGATCCCGAAATACCAGCGTTGGTCGCGCAGTCGCCGCGCGTCCGTGCCGTCCGTGACATGCCACTCGAGGCAGTCCGCGCCGTATAGCCGCACCGTATGCTCGGTGCCGTCCGGAAACCGGACGCGGAAGCTGTCGCCGTCGGCCCAGTGGGTCGAAACCAGTTCGACCCCTTCGATGGTTTGCAGGTCAAGGGCGTAACAGGTCCAGGAGACGAGGATCGCTGCGCCGAAGAACAGCGCGCGGATGAGCGGGTTTCGCAATGCAAGACTCCACGAACACCGAGGTTGGAACAGGGGTGCAGGGCGCCGGCAGATGCCGGGGGCGTCCGGCAAGCTTGACCTCCCGATGCGGGGCCGGCAAGCGGCGTCGCGTCGCACCTGGGCGTGACCGTTGTCCCGGACCGAGTTTCCGACGCTGATTTCCCCGACGAAAATTGATGGTTGAACAACGCGGGTTTGCGCAGCACCGCGGAAGAACATTAGAATCCGCTGAAGTTAACGCTCCATGCCCAGGTCGCCTTCATGCAGGATCCCATCACCTACTCGGACTCCACCGTCGGCCGAGTCGAGGTCAAAGAAACCACCTGCTACATGTGTGCCTGCCGCTGCGGCATCCGGGTGCACCTGCGCGACGGCGAGATCCGCTACATCGAGGGTAACCCCAACCATCCGCTGAACAAGGGTGTGTTGTGCGCCAAGGGTTCCTCGGGGATCATGAAGCAGTACTCGCCGGGGCGCCTGACCAAACCGCTGCGGCGCAAGCCGGGCGCGGAGCGCGGGACCTCGCAGTTCGAGGAGATCTCCTGGGAGGCAGCCTTCGAGCTGCTCACCGAGCGGTTGGGCCGGCTCCGTGCCGAGGACCCCAAGCGCTTTGCGCTGTTCACCGGGCGCGACCAGATGCAGGCGCTGACCGGTCTCTTCGCCAAGCAGTTCGGCACCCCGAATTATGCCGCCCACGGCGGTTTCTGCTCGGTCAACATGGCGGCCGGCCTGATCTACACCATCGGCGGTTCCTTCTGGGAGTTCGGCGGGCCGGATCTGGACCGGGCCAAGCTGTTCGTGATGATCGGCACCGCTGAAGACCATCACAGCAACCCGCTGAAGATCGCCCTCTCCGAGTTCAAGCGCCGGGGCGGACGGTTCGTCTCCATCAATCCGATCCGTACCGGGTACTCGGCCATCGCCGACGAGTGGGTGCCGATCAAGCCCGGCACCGACGGCGCCCTGCTGCTCGCCATCATCCACGAGATCATCAAGCTCGGGCTCTATGACCGGGATTTCCTGATCCAGTACACCAACTCCGCGGAGTTGGTGGTCGATGACAGTACGCGCGCGGATCACGGGCTCTTCCATCGGCGGGTCGACGTGCCGATCGAAGAAGGCTGTATCGATCCGGAAAACAAGCTCTGGTGGGACCGGGCCAAGGGTCCGGTGCTGACCCATACTCCCGGTGCCGATCCTCGGCTGATGGGCAGCTATACCCTGGACGACGGCACCGCGGTCAAGCCCGGCTTCCAGCTCCTGAAGGACCGGGTGGAGGACTACACGCCGGAGTGGGCGGCCGGCATCACCGGCATTCCGGCCGACACCATCCGGCGGCTGGCCCAGGAAATGGGCGTGACCGCGCGCGACCAGAAAATCGAGTTGCCGATCCAGTGGACCGACTGCTGGGATAACGAGCACGACTCGGTCACCGGCAATCCGGTGGCCTTTCACGCGATGCGCGGCATGGCCGCCCATTCCAACGGCTTTCAGACTATCCGTGCGCTGGGCATCCTGATGACCCTATTGGGGACCATCGACCGGCCGGGCGGCTTCCGCCACAAGGCGCCCTTTCCGCGGCCGATTCCGCCCTGTCCCAAGCCGCCCCATGGCCCCGAGGGGGTCCAGCCCAACACCCCGCTGGACGGCATGCCGCTGGGCTGGCCGGCGCGCCCGGAGGACTTGTTCGTCGATGCCGCGGGTGAGGCGGTTCGTCTGGACAAAGCCTTCTCCTGGGAGTATCCGCTGGCGGTGCATGGTCTGATGCACAATGTCATCACCAACGCCTGGCGCGGTGACCCCTATCCGATCGACACCCTGTTCCTGTTCATGGCCAACATGGCCTGGAACTCGACCATGAACACGGTCGAAGTCCGCAAGATGCTGGTCGACAAGAGCGAGGACGGGGAATACAAGATTCCCTTCCTGGTCGTGTGCGACACCTTCTCTTCCGAGACGGTCGCCTTCGCCGACCTGGTGCTGCCCGATACCAGCTATCTGGAACGGCACGACGTGTTTTCCATGCTGGACCGGCCGATCTCGGAATTCGACGGCCCGGTCGATGCGGTGCGCATCCCGGTGTTGCCGCCCAAGGGCGACTGCAAACCCTTTCAGGACGTGCTGGTCGAGTTGGGGTCGCGGCTCAAGTTGCCCGCCTTCGTGCGCGAAGACGGCAGCCGCAAATATCGCGACTATCCGGATTTCATCGTCAACTACGAGACCTCGCCGGGGTCCGGCATCGGCTTCCTGGCCGGCTGGCGCGGACGCGGCGGCGAGAAGTTCCTCAAGGGCGAGCCTAATCCCCGCCAGTGGGAGATGTACGCGAAAAACGGCTGTTTCTATCACCATGAACTGCCGCGCTCCTACCAGTACATGCGCAACTGGAACAAGGGCTATCTGCACTGGTCGCGGGCGCACGGCATGACTCGGTACGCCGAGCCCATCCTGCTGAACGTCTACTCGGAAGTGCTGCAGCGTTTCCGCCTGGCCGCGCAGGGCAAGCGCCCCGGCCGCCAGCCGCCGGAGCGGCTGCGCCGCCGCGTCGAGTCCTATTTCGACCCGCTGCCGTTTTACTACGAGCCGCTCGAAACCAAGCTAACCGATACCCACAAGTATCCGCTCAATGCACTCACCCAGCGCCCGATGGCCATGTACCACTCCTGGGACAGCCAGAATGCCTGGCTGCGCCAGATTCACAGCCATAATTACCTGTTCGTCAACCCGAAGGTGGGCGCCGCCAACGGCTTCGATGACGGCGACTGGATCTGGGTGGAGTCGCCGCACGGCAAGGTGCGCTGTATGTGCCGTTTCTCCGAAGCGGTGGAGCCCGGCACCGTGTGGACCTGGAACGCCATCGGCAAGGCGTCCGGCGCCTGGGGTCTGAGTCATCGTGCCGACGAGTCCCGCAAAGGATTCCTGATCAATCATCTGATCAGCGAGGAACTGCCGCAGACCGGCAACGGTGAGCATCTGTCCAATTCGGACCCGATCACCGGTCAGGCCGCCTGGTTCGATGTGCGGGTGCGCGTGTATAAGGCCGGGGCGGATGAGCCCAAGATCACCTCGCCCCAATTCGACCCCATGCCCCTGTTGCCTGGTCAGGAACGGCGGCGCGGGCGCTGGCAAGCCTATGTTGCGGGACTCTTCGGCAAGCGCTGATACCCGGTTTTCTCCGAATCATCCGTAGGGTACGCGCTGCGCGTACCCGCCAACCAGGCAAGCACCATGAGCGACCTCAGTCCCGACTATCAAGACCACCATGAGCGCTTTGTTACGCGCGTGCGCGAGACGGGGCAGGTATGGGGGCTCAAGTCCGATGAGGGCTGGGCCATCTGTGAGTCGAATGAATACGAAGATACGGACGTCTATCCCTTTTGGTCGGACGAGGCGGCCGCCGCGGCCCACTGCACCGACGACTGGGCCGGCTTTGTGCCGACCAGCCTGGATCTGGATCTGTTCATCGATACCTGGTTGGCCGGCATGAGCGAGGACGGCGTCCTGGTGGGCACCAATTGGGATGAGGAACTCATGGGGCTGGAGGTGGAGCCCTCCGATCTGGCCGAGGAGTTGCTGATCGAAGAGTACGAGGAAGAACAAGATGACGAAGATGACGACGACGATGCCGACCCGGACACTAATCGCCGGGATCGTAACTGAGCGAGAAACGAGCTTATGAGCCAGTTGGCCCTGGTCATCGACCTCAATGTCTGCGTTGGCTGCCATGCCTGCGTGACCTCCTGCAAGCAGTGGAATACCTCCGGTTGGGCCGGACCCCTGGTCGATGAGAACCCCTATGACGCGGACCCCACGGGGACCTTCTTCAATCGCGTTCAGACCTTCGAAGTCGGCACCTTCCCCGACACCGAGACGGTCCATTTCCCCAAGAGTTGCCTGCATTGCGAGGATCCCCCCTGCGTGCCGGTATGCCCCACCGGGGCCTCCCATAAACGGGCGGACAATGGCATCGTGCTGGTGGACTATGACAAGTGCATCGGGTGCAAGTATTGCTCCTGGGCCTGTCCCTACGGCGCCCGCGAGGTGGACGAACAGCAGAAGGTGATGAAGAAGTGCACCCTGTGCATCGACCGTATCACTGACCTGACCCTGCCGGAGCGCGAGCGCAAGCCCGCCTGTGTGCTGGCCTGCCCGACCAGTGCGCGGTTGTTCGGCGATGTGCAGGATCCCGACTCCGAGGTGTCAATCGCCATTCGTGAGCGCGGCGGCTATCAGTTGATGCCGGAATGGGGCACCAAGCCCGCCAACCATTATCTGCCGCGGCGCAAGACCCGCATCTACATCGATCCCGAAGAGCTGATCCGGGCGGACAATCCGCTGCGCAAAGAGGACCTCACGACCTACAGCGGTGAGGAAACCCTGGACGATGTGACGTGGTAACCGGGGCGCAAGTCGTCCGCGATCAACCGACTGCCGGCGTTGACCGGCGGCCCGCGGCTGGTCGTCGGCGGCTGGTTGCTCACTGAAGGAAACATTTATGCATCCCGCCTTCTCAGTCATCTTTCTTACCACCCTGATCGGCGCCGGACAGGGGCTGTTCCTGGCCCTGTATACCGGGCAGATCTATGCCCTTGCCAATCTGCTGCCCGCGCAGGGGGATGAGTTTTATGCCTTCGGCAGCCTGGTGGCACTGGCCCTGCTCGTCGGCGGGCTGATTGCCTCATTTTTTCACCTGGGACGGCCGGAGCGCGCCTGGCGGGCGGCGGCGCGCTGGCGCACCTCCTGGCTCTCCCGTGAGGTGCTGGTGCTGCCCCTGGTAATGGCCCTGGTGTTCGCCTATGGCCTGGCGCACTGGACCGGTCACACGCAGCCGTTGTTTACCTTGGGAAATTGGCTGGCGGTCGATGCGACACTGCTGATCGGCCTGGCCGCGACCCTTGCGGTCTTTGCCCTGTTCGTCTGCACCGCGATGGTCTATGCGGGTGTCCGCTTCCTGGAAGAGTGGTGCTCGCCACTCACGGTCGTCAATTTCACGCTTTTCGGCCTGGCTTCCGGATTCATGCTGGCGGCGGCCTACTCGGCCTTTATCGGCAATCAATTGGTCGCGTTCTTCGGCACCTGGTCGGTAATCTTTACGGTCATCGCCTTGGTCAGCCGCTTCGCCTCGCTCACCCGTAACGCCCACTTACGGCACAAGAGCACGGTGCAGAGCGCCATCGGCGTGCGCCACCAGACCGTGAGTCAAAAGGCTCAGGGCGCGACCGCCGGATCATTCAACACCCGCGAGTTCTTCCACGGGCGTTCGGCGGGCACCCTGCGTACCGTGCGTCTGCTGTTCCTCTTCCTGGTCTTTCCGCTGCCGATGCTGCTGATCGGCGCCGCCTATGCCACGCAGTCGCCGACGCTGCCGATCGTCGCTTTTGCCGTGCAATACCTGGGTCTGTTGTTCGAGCGCTGGTACTTCTTCGCCGAGGCCCGGCATCCGCAGAATCTCTATTACCAATCGGTCGCTTAAACCGCGCCCTGCGCGGTATGCGATGTTTTTGGATGGGATCGGCCCCGTGGGAGCGGCGTCCCGCCGCGATGCGGTGCCGCGTTGACGTCGAACGCTGCGGTTGACGCACTCGGCCCCATCGCGGCGGGACGCCGCTCCCACAGGGTCGCTACGCGACTGTTACGGGACGCCTCGACGTTCGGTTTTCCTGTGACCGGAACGCGCTTATTCGATCAGCCCCTTCAATCGGTAAAGCGCCTCCAGCGCCGCCCGCGGGCTCAGTTCATTGGGGTCGATCCCGCGCAAGGCGTCGCAGACCGGATGCTCAGCCGGAGGACTCGGGGGCGGTACCGCCCGACTTGGCTCGGGCAGGAAGAGCGAGAGTTGTACCGCACCCTGCTCGGCATGGCGGCGGGCGGCGTCTTCGAGTTCGCGCAGCCGTCCGCGGGCGCGCGCGATGACTTCCGGCGGGACGCCGGCCAGCGCGGCGACCGCCAGTCCATAACTCTGATTGGCCGGCCCTTCCAGCAGCGCGTGCAGGAAGATAATGGAGGCACCGTGCTCCACCGCGTCGAGATGCACATTGGCGATGCCGGGATACTCGTCCGGCAGGGTGGTCAGCTCGAAATAATGGGTGGCGAACAGGGTGTAGGCGCGGATGCGCGTGGCCAACTCCACCCCGCAGGACCAGGCGAGTGACAGCCCGTCGAAGGTGCTGGTGCCGCGGCCGACCTCGTCCATCAAGACCAAGCTCTGCTCGGTGGCGTTGTGCAGGATATTGGCTGTCTCTTCCATCTCCACCATGAAGGTGGAACGTCCACCGGCCAGGTCATCGGAGGCCCCGATGCGTGAGAAGACCCGATCCACCGGTCCCAGGGTGGCGGAGCGGGCGGGGACGAAGCTCCCGGCATAGGCCAGCAGCACGATCAGCGCGCATTGGCGCATATAGGTCGACTTGCCGCCCATGTTGGGTCCGGTAATGACCAGCATGCGCCGCCGCCCGTCGAACCGCAGGCCATTGGCCACGAAGGGGCCGTCGATCACCCGTTCGACCACCGGGTGGCGGCCGTCCTCGATCGCGATCAGGGGTTCGGTGGTGAAATCCGGCCGGGACCAGTTCAGCGCCTGCGCGCGTAGCGCCAGATTCACCAGCACGTCCAGTTCGGCGATGGCCGCCGCACTGATCTGGAGCGGGCCGATGGACTCGGCCAGGGTCGCGATCAGCGACTCATAGAGCGCCTTCTCGCGCGCCAGGGCACGCTCCCGGCTGCTCAACACCTCGTCCTCGAAACGCTTGAGCTCCGGCGTGATATAGCGTTCCGCTCCCTTCAGGGTCTGGCGCCGCACGAAGTCCGGCGGCACCTGATCGGCACGCGCGCGGCCGAGTTCGATGTAATAGCCGTGGACGCGGTTGTAACCGACCTTGAGCGTCGTGATGCCGGTGCGCTCCCGCTCGCGGCTTTCCAAGTCCAGCAGAAACTGATCGGCGTTGGTCGAGAGTGCGCGCAGTTGGTCCAACTCGGCATCATAGCCGGGGGCGATGACCCCGCCGTCACGGATCAGTACCGGCGGTTGCGCGAGGATGGCCCGCCCGAGCAACGCCACCAAGTCCGGATGCTCGCCGATGCGGTCATGCAGATCGCCCAGGAGTGGATCATCGACGCTCGCCAGCAGGGTGCCGAGGTCAGGGCACAGTGCGCAGGAGTCGCGCAGCACGGCCAGATCCCGGGGTCGGGCGGTGCCCAGGGCGACGCGGGCCAGGATGCGCTCCAGATCGCCGATGCCGGTCAGGACCTCCCGCAGCGGCACGCCCGCGGCGGTGTCGATCAGGGCGGCGAGCGCCTGATGACGCGCGCGCACCGGCGCCTGATCACGCAGCGGCCGGGCCAGCCAGCGGCGCAGCAGCCGGCCGCCCATGGTGGTGGCGGTCTGGTCCAGAACCCCGGCCAGGGTATGCTCGGGACGGCCGGACAGGCTGTCGGTGATCTCCAGGTTGCGGCGGGTGGCCGCGTCCAGGATCACCGCGTCGTCGCGATGCTCCGTCGTCAGGCCGCGCAGGTGGGGCAGGGCGGCGCGCTGGGTGTCGCGAACATACTGCAACAGACAGCCTGCGGCCCCGACCGCCAGGCGTAGCGCCGCGCATCCGAAACCGGTTAGGTCGCGGGTGCCGAATTGTCCGCACAGGAGGCGTTCGCCGCTGTCCGCGTCCAGGTGCCAGGCGGCGCGGCGGGTGACACCGCGTCCCAGACCCAGTTCCTCAGGGAGCCGGCTGTCTTCGTCCACCAGCACCTCGGCCGGGCGCAGCCGCGCCAACTCGCTCGCCAGGGCCTCGCGGGTCGCCACCTCCAGGACCGAGAAGCGCCCGCTGGCCAACTCCAGGGCCGCCAGACCGTACCCGTCCGGACCCTCGGCCACCGCGGCCAGCAGGTTATCCCGCTGCTCATCGAGCAGCGCATCATCGGTCAGGGTTCCCGGTGTGATGATGCGCATCACCCGCCGCTCGACCGGTCCCTTGGTCTTGCTCGGGTCGCCGATCTGCTCGCAGATCGCGACCGAGACCCCCTGGCGAACCAGCTTGGCCAGATAGCCCTCGGCCGCGTGGTAGGGCACCCCCGCCATCGGGATCGGCTGCCCGGCCGAGGCCCCGCGCTTGGTCAGCGTGATATCCAGCAGCGCCGCGGCGCGCTCGGCGTCCTCATAGAACAGTTCGTAAAAATCGCCCATGCGGAAGAACAGCAGCATCCCCGGATGCTCCGCCTTGAAGCGCAGGTATTGCTGCATGACGGGCGTGTGGTCTTTGTTATCGATCATTCAGATGGAGTGGTGGTTCGCGTGGGCGTTAGTCTACGCCTCGCCGACGGCGTTGGCTTATTCGCGCGTGCGCGGTTGGCCGTCAAACTCAGGGGTGCCGTGACGATGGGGTCGATAAGTCGTAGTAACGGGTTGCTGGACAGGCACCCAGGTCGTTACTACACTCTGCTGATGATCACCTTCGACGCGGCCAAACGCCTCGACAATCTTGCCAGCCATGGCATCGATCTGGCCGCGTGCGAGCCGGTCTTCGACAGCTTCATGCGCACGACGGAAGACCGGCGCCTAGCCTACGGCGAGCAGCGGTTGCAAAGCCTGGGCTGGCTGGTTGATCGGGTGGTCTTCCTGGTGTGGGTTGATCGGCCGGACGGCCCCCACGTTATATCCTGTCGCGCGGGAACCAAACATGAAACGCAACGCTACTTCCAAGCCATCGATCAGCCCTGAGCAGATGGCGGCGGCGCTGGCCGCGGCTCCCGACCGCGTGGACGATCCAGATTGCCCCTACGATCCCAACGATCCGGCTGCCGTGGCGCAGTACTGGCAGGACCCCATCACGAGTCATTCGCTTACCGAACTGCGGGGTAAAGTAGCGGCGCGCCGACGCGGCCCGGGGCGTGCGCCAGCTAAGGTCTCGACGACGATCCGGTTCGACGCCGATGTGCTGGCGGCCCTGAAGGCGACCGGTCCCGGCTGGCAGACGCGCATCAATGACGTGATGCGGGAATATATCGAAGCGCGGCGGTCCTGAGGTACAGGATTAACATTCAGATGGTGTTGTCGTTCGCGTGGGCGTGAGTCTACGCCTCGCCGGCAACGTTCGGCATCGCTCGTCAGCATTTTGGGGCGACACTCAGGGCGTGCGCGACCTGCTCGGGCGCTTGGTGTGCCAAGTCACCGCTGGCGGGAGCGCGGCCGTCAAGCGCGAGGCACGCGCACGCCAGCGGGTACAGTCGGGGTCGTGTTGCGGGTGGACAAGCGCAGCGCAGTCCACCAGCGACGGCGCGGGATTCGGTGGACTGCGGCTCGCGCTTGTCCACCCTACGGCCGGAGCGATGATCAAGGTCCCACCATCCACCTAACGTCACCGGCTTGTCAAATGGGCGTCCGGCTTGGCCTTGACCGCCCCATGGCGGCGCAGATCGCCGCGGGCGCGGCGCTTCTCGACATACTGTTGCGCGGCGGTTGTGGCGGTGAAGATCTCCAGGCGCTGCTCCTCACCTTCCGTCACCGGCTCCATGGCGGCGTCCGGGTAGGCGCCCAGCGGCTCGGCCTGGACCTGTTTCAGGATGCGCTGGTAACGCCGGTGCAGGGCATAGGCGCCGCCGTACTTGGTCACGAACTCCCAGATCAGCTTGGGGTAAAAGCGCAGGGGGCTTTCGATCGGGTAGCCCGGCCGGCGTTCGCGGCGCCGTTTGATGCGGATCAGGCCGCCCTCCAGCGGGTGGATGCGCTCGAAGATCATGGGTGCGTGGAAGGCGAACAGCTTGCCCATCATGTGCTTGGGGTCATAACCCCAGCGGCGGGCGCGGCGCAGCACGGTGGCGACGTGCGCCGGACTGTAATACAGATCCCATGCCTCGCGGAAGATGCCGGCCCATTGCGCCTTGGTCATCCGCGGATGGTCCATGGTGACATGCTGGGTATCGTAGTTGTTCATGTCCGGGTCCAGGGGGGCGCCGGCCTCGACCAGGCGCTGGTGGTCGACCGACCCGGGCAGCGGGGTGAGCACGAAGAACTCGAGGATGTCTACCGGCAGTTCGTTCTGGATGATCGCGATGTCGCGCCGGATGGTCTCGGGGGTGTCGTCCGGGAAGCCCAGGATGTACCCGGCATAGGTGAGCACGCCGGCGTTGTGCCAGGCCTGGAGCATGGCGCGATAGTCGGTGATCTTGTTTTGACCTTTCTGCGCGCCTTTGAGTGAATCCGGGTTGATGTTCTCCATCCCCAGGAAGGCGCGGGTGACACCCGCCCGTCCGGCCTTGTCGATGAAGCGCGGGATGCGGTGTGACTGGGTGTCGACCTGGATCACCAGGGTGATCGGCGTGCCGGACTCGCGCATCGCGATCAGCCGGTCGAAGATGGGCTCCCAGTGGGTATTGCGTGCGAAGTTGTCGTCGGTGATGAAAAAATTGCTGATCCCCAGTTGGGCGTTGGCGCGCACCAGGCGCTCTACGTCGTCGGCATCGCGGTGACGCGACTTGCGGCCCTGCACATTGATGATGGTGCAGAAGCTGCACTGGAAAGGGCAGCCGCGCCCGGCGTCGAAGCTGGCCCGTTTGCCCATGGTGAGACGGATGCGGTCGGCGGGCAGGATGGGCGTGGGGGTTCCGGTCAGGTCCGGCAGGTCGGCAAGGTAGTTGTAAACCGGTTGGAGCCGGTCGGCCGCGACGTCGTGCAGCAGTCCATCCAGTCGCCCTTCCAGCTCGCCGGCGAACAGGGTGACGCCCAGATCCAGGGCCTCGCGCAGGTCCGGCGGCAGTTCCTTGAGCATCGCCATACAGCCGCTCACATGAAAGCCGCCGATCACCACCGGCAGCCCGGCCGCGCGGAACTGCCGCGCCAGATCCAGCGCCCGCGGAAACTGGTTGGACTGCACCCCGACCATGCCCACCAGGACCTTGCCGCCATCGCGCGCGAAGTCGCTGATCAGACGCGGCACGTCGATCCGGCTGTTGGTTTCGTCCAGCGCGCGCAGGCGGATTTCGATGTCCGGCCCGAGCACCTGGCGGTCGGAACAGTCCAGGGCGATGCCGTAGACGGTGGCCAGGCTGTTGGCGGGCAGCGAGGAGCGCCACCACTGGATCACATAGCCGTCATCATCATAGTGTGACGGTTTGATCCAGAGGATGTGGAATGGGGTGGAAGTGGCTGCCATGGCGATGGCCCTCCGGGCTGGGGGCGGTGGTCCGCCAGGATCAATAGCTCATAGTAGCCGCCTGCGCGCGGTCCGGCCAACGGTTCAACGCGTGGGGATTGATTTCTGCGCTGTGGAACGACGGTTGCCGTGTTGTCAGGTCGCAGCATCGCGGGCGAGCACGTCGATGATGATGTACTTACCGGTCAGGTCCTCGGGTGGGATGCCGGGATTGAGGATCGCGACGGACAGGCTCTCGGGTCAGTCAGGGCCATTCGTCCTCTGCCAGGCCTCTACAGCAGCTTCACCAAGGCCGCGATGGCGCCGACTTGGGCGAACATCAGCGGGATCAGCCACAACAACAGGCTGTTTCGACTGCGCTCGATGGCGGTTCTGACCTCCCCGCGCAACTGCTGATTCGAAGCGCGGTCAGCAATCCGTAGCAGTTTCGATCGCGCCGTCCTCCGTCCCGGTCACAAAGGCTCGCGACAGCGTCACTTCGATATGGATGCGGCAACCCGGCTCGATCCCGTGCAGCAGGCTGCTGCGGCGCGGGAACTGGGAGAAGATCCGGCCGGCCCCGTCGATCTGCGCCTCCACCTTGACCCGATCGCCCAGGGTGGTCATGCGCACCACGCGCGCACAGCCCTGATCGTCGCGCCAGAACTTCAGATCATAGAAGCGCACGACGAGACAGACCGGGGTGCCGTCGGCGATTCCTTCCACCGGGATGCGCAGTGCGCCGACCGGGCCCGCGCCGCCTTGAACCTTGGTTTCGAAGACATTGGCCTCGCCGATGAAGCGGGCGACGAACTCGGTGCGCGGATGATCCAGAATCTCATCCGGGGTGCCCGACTGCTCCAGCCGCCCGCGGTGGATCACCATCACCTTATCGGCCACCGAGAAGGCTTCTTCCTGATCGTGGGTGACGAAGATCGAGGTGACATGGACCTCATCGTGGAGCTTGCGCAGCCAATGTCGCAGTTCCTCCCGCACCTTGGCATCGACCGCGCCGAAGGGTTCGTCGAGCAGCAGCACCTTGGGTTCGGGGGCCAGCGCGCGGGCGAGCGCGACGCGCTGACGTTGGCCGCCTGAGAGTTGGCTCGGGTAGCGGTGGCCCAGACCGGTAAGCCCCATCAGTTCCAGCAGTTCGGTCACCCGCTCGGCCTGGCGCCGGCGGCTGGCCCCTTGCACGCGCAGACCAAAGGCGATGTTGGCCGCCACCGTCATGTGGCGGAACAGGGCATAGTGCTGGAAGACGAAGCCGACACCGCGGGCGCTCGGGTGCAGGTGATCGGCCGGCTGTCCGTTGAAGGAGACGGTTCCCGCGTCGGCGGTCTCCAGACCGGCGATGATGCGCAGAATGGTGCTCTTGCCGCCGCCCGAGGGGCCGAGGAAGGCGACCAGTTCGCCGGATTCCACCGTCAGGCTCACGTTGTCCACGGCGAGAAACTCGCCGAAGTGTTTGGTCAGACCCGCGACGCGGATGCCCATGGTTCATTGCCCTCGTTCGCGTCGTCGTTTCAGCCACTCGATCGCCACCAGCAGGGCGACGCTAATGAGCGCCAGCAGCAGGGCCATGCCGTAGGCCGCCGCCTCCTGGCGCTCTTCCAGGGCGTTATAGATGAAAGTGGTCGCGGTCTGAGTGCGCCCGGAGATGGCGCCGCCGACCACCAGTACCGCCCCGAACTCGCCCAGCGCCCGCGCCAGGGTCAGCACGATCCCATAGCCCAGGCCGAAGCGGATGTTGGGCAGGGTGACCAGCCAAAAGGTCTGCCAGGGTGAGGCGCCGAGGGTCATGGCTGCCTGCTCCTCGCTGGTGCCCAGTTCCTCCAGAACATAAGCGACCTCGCGCAAGGTGAAGGGGAAGGTCACGAACAGAGTCGCCAGCACCAGGCCGGGGACGGCGAAGGTCACCTTGAGCCCCAACAGGTCGAGCGGGCCGTCCAGCCAGCCGCCGCGCCCGAAGATCAGCAGGAAGGCGAGTCCGGTCATCACCGGGGAGACCGCCAGCGGCAGGTCGACCAGGGCGTCCAGTACGCGTCGTCCGAGAAAGCGATGGCGCGTCAGCACCAGGGCGCCGGCGACCCCGAAGATGCCGTTCGCCATCACGCAGATGGCCGCCACCATCAGGGTCAGGAGCAGTCCCTGGAAGGCCGCCGGCTCGGTCAGGGTCAGCAGCAAGATGCCGGGCCCTTCTTCAAGGGCGCGAATCACCATGGCGCCCAGGGGCAGCACCAGGATCAGCCCCAGATAGGCGAAGACCAGCAGCACGATGAGCCGTTGGGCGCCGGTCAGTTGACGGGTCCGCGCGCGCCTAGCCATTGTGTACCCCGGTCGCGTGCTCGATACCGCGTGCGGCGAAGGCCAGCACCAGCGCCAGCGCGAGCAGGACCACCGAAACGGCCGCCGCGGTCTGGGGCTGCCCGCTCTCGATCTCGCCGAAGATATAGATCGGGGCGGTCAGGGTGCGGTAGGGAATGTTGCCGGAGACCACGATCACCGACCCCAGTTCGCCCAGGGCGCGGGCGAAGGAGCGGATGGTGCCCGAGAGCAGGGCGGGGAGGATCGGCGGCAGCAGGATGCGCCAGAACACCGTCCAGGTTCCGGCACCCAGGGTGCGCGCGGCCTCCTCCTCGGCCGGGTCCTGTTCCAGCAGGACCGGCTCGACGGCGCGCACCACGAAAGGCACGGTGATGAAGAGCAAGGCGAGCACGATGGCGGGCGGGGCGAAGGCGATCGGCATCCCCTGGGCCGCCAGCCAGCCGCCCAGGGGTGACTGGGGTCCCAGCAGGATGACCAGCATGACGCCGGTGACCAGGGTCGGGATGGCGAAAGGCAGGTCCACCAGCGCGGACAGGAGGCCGCGGCCGGGGAACTCGTAGCGCACCAGGGCCCAGGCGGTGAGGGTGCCCATGACGGCGTTGATGACGGCCATCAGGGCGGCGGTCCAGAGTGTCAGCACCAACGCCTGGACGGCGACCGGGGTCGCGGCGGCGCGCCACAGACCCAACAGGCCGTCGGCCAGGCCATGCTGCACCAGGGCCGCCAGCGGCAGGACCACCAGGACCCCGACATAGATCATGACTCCGGAGCGCAGCGCCAGGCGTCCGCGCTGGACGCCGGTGATCTGGGCGGGTCGACTCACGGTTGCGGCTGCAGTGAGGTCATCACCCGGTCATAGACCCCGCCGGTGGCGAACAGGGTCTGGGTGACCGTCGGCCAGCCGCCCAGGTCGCGGATGCTGAAGCGATCGGTCACCGCGGGGAAGCGGTCTTTCATCTCCGCCGCTACGCCGGCCTCTACCGGACGCAGCCCGAAGTCGGTGAAGAACCGTTGCGCCTCCGGGCTGGTGAGGAAGGCGACGAAGGCGTCGGCCAGATCGCGGTTACCGTGCTTGTCCGCATAGGTGTCGATGACCGCCGCGGGATTCTCGATCAGGATCGTGGAGCGCGGCACGACCATGTCATAGGTCCGGCCGGCCTGACGCCCGACCAGGACCTCGTTTTCGTAGGTGATGGCCGCGTCGCCCAGACCTTTCTCGAAGCTGACAATCGACTCGCGTGCCCCCTTATCCATGATGCTGACGTTGCGCAGGACCCCGCCCAGGAGCGACTCGGCCGCCGCCGGGTCGTCTTTGGGTGCCGCGGTGCCGCCGCGCAGTGCGGCGCCGTAAATGGCGCAGACGTTCCACATGGCGCCGCCGC